>ERZ773148.1341-NODE-1341-length-20630-cov-22.610352_pt1 | contig 20630 bp, 15 predicted proteins | sample MGYA00580846_ERZ773148 | MGnify/ENA primary metagenome ERZ773148 (study PRJEB29015, sample SAMEA2737879) | human gut metagenome | biome: human gut; feature: human-associated habitat; material: faeces | place: China | collected 2012 ... | reverse complement strand
GGGGACCCCGGCCACCCGCGCCGGTATCCTGGAAAAGCTGGTGTCCACCGGCTTTTTGGAGCGAAAAAAGAGTAAGAAAGCTGTGCAGCTCATGCCATCCAAAGATGCGGTGTCCCTGATTACCGTTCTGCCGGAACAGCTGCAATCGCCCCTGCTGACCGCTGAATGGGAACACCGTTTAAGCGAGATCGAGCGCGGCGAGCTGTCCCCGGAGGACTTCATGGGCGGGATCTGCGCCATGCTCCGGGAGTTGGTAGGAACCTATCAGGTCATCAAGGGGACTGAGTACCTGTTCACGCCGCCCCGCGAAGTGGTGGGCAAATGCCCTCGCTGCGGCGGTGATGTGGCGGAACTGCAAAAAGGGTTCTTCTGCCAGACAGAATCCTGTAAATTTGCCATCTGGAAAAACAACAAGTGGTGGGAAATGAAGCGTAATCAGCCTACCAAGGCTATTGTGACAGCGCTGCTCAAAGAGGGACGCGCTCATGTGAGCGGCTTGTATTCGGAAAAAACCGGCAAGACCTACGACGCAACGGTGGTTCTGGTGGACGATGGGAAGTATGTGGGTTTCAAGCTGGAGTTTGACCGGCAGAAAGGCGGCAAACGATGAAACTTTCCCTCTACGAACAGGAAACCATCCTCCTCTACAACCAGGCCGAGGACACCGCCGAAGTTTATACCCATGACCGGAAACTGATGGAGAAGCTGACCCGCCTTTCCAAAAAACACCCGGAACAGGTCTGTAAAAAAGATAAGCACAATTTTACGGTCCCCAAACGCTGTGTGTCCGTCCGGGAGCCATACAGTGCCGAGCGCCGCAAGGCTGCCAGTGAACGGGCCAAGGCTGCCGGGTACAGACCGCCTGTTAGAAAAGCTGACAGTGAGTAAATATGGACAATCTTTTTGAAACGGTCAAGCAGTCTATCACCATTCGGGAGGCCGCAGAACGATATGGGATTGAGGTCAAAAGGGGCGGCATGGTCTGCTGCCCCTTTCACGATGACAAAAATCCCAGCATGAAGTTGAACAAGGAATATTTCTACTGCTTCGGTTGCGGAGCCACCGGCGATGTGATCGACCTGGCTTCCCGGCTCTACAACCTGTCCCCCAAGGAAGCCGCCGAGAAGCTGGCGCAGGATTTTGGCCTTATTTATGACAGTCAGGCCCCTCCCCGGAGGAACTATGTTCGCCAGAAAACCGAGACGCAGCAGTTTCGGGAGGACCGGCAGCGGTGTTATCGCATACTGTCCGATTACTACTATCTGCTGAAAAAATGGGAGAATGCCTATTCTCCTCACACACCGGAGGAAGAACCACACCCCCTCTTTGTGGAAGCGATCCAGAAGAAAACCTATGTAGAGTACCTGCTGGACCTTTTTCTTTATGAAAGTGAAGAAGAACAAAAGGCATGGATTGCAGAACACACAGCAGAAATCACACACTTGGAAAGGAGATTGAAAATCATGGCTGAGAATAAACCCACCAACCGAGAGCGGCTAAGGGAAATCACAGATGGCATCGAGCAGGGCATCAAGGAACTGTTTGAGAGTGAAAAGTATATGCGCTATCTGTCCGTTATGTCCCGCTTCCACCGCTATTCGGTAAACAACACCATGCTCATCTATATGCAGAAGCCGGACGCCACTTTGGTGGCCGGGTTCAACAAGTGGAAAAACCAGTTTGAGCGCCATGTGAAAAAGGGTGAGCATGGCATTACCATCATCGCCCCCACGCCCTACAAAAAGAAAATCGAGGAAATGAAGCGCGACCCGGATACCCATGCCCCCATTCTGGATGCAGACGGCAAGGCGGTCATGGAGAAAAAGGAAATCGAAATCCCCATGTTTCGCCCGGTCAAGGTGTTTGATGTGAGCCAGACAGACGGCAAGCCGCTGCCGGAGTTGGCATCCAGCTTGTCGGGGACTGTGCCGCATTATGAAGCGTTTCTGGAGGCGGTGCGGCGCTCTGCCCCGGTTCCCATCGAGTTTGAGCCGATGGCGGACAACATGGACGGCTATTTTTCACCCGAACGCCAGCGCATCGCCATCCGGGAAGGCATGAGCGAGGTGCAGACTGTTTCCGCCGCTGTCCATGAAATCGCACACAGCAAGCTCCATAATCAGAAAAAGATTCAGATTGACAATGACCAGCAATATCAGGAGGTGGAGTTGTTTGAGAAACCCGCCCTGTTTTCCAATGGGCGTATTTCCCATGATGATCTGCCCGAAGGCGTTTATTGCTATGACCTGCGCGGTTCGGATGATGACCCCGGTTTCCCGATTTGTGTTGAGGAAAGAGTGGTGGTGAACCACGCTGGCTCTGTTATTTTGACTGCTCCGTTAGAATTTTCAGAAGAAGGCAGGCTGTATTTTACAGATGAGAACGGACTGAATTTTAACGGCGGTATGCTTACCCTCTCGCAGTTTTTGCAAGAACAGAAAAAAGACCGTCGCACAGAGGAAGTCGAAGCAGAAAGCATTTCCTATGCAGTCTGCCAGTATTTCGGCATCCAGACCGGGGAAAACAGTTTCGGTTACATCGCTTCCTGGTCCAAGGGCAAGGAACTGAAGGAGCTGCGAGCCAGTCTGGAGACCATCAACAAGACTTCCTGTGAGCTGATTAACGACATTGAACGCCACTATAAGGAAATCTGTAAGGAGCGCGGCATTGACCTGACCGCCAAACAGGAGCCGGAACAGGCGGATATACCGCAGAAAGCCCTGTTTCTTCTGAACGATGCCACCTATCTGCATATTCAGCCGTGCGATACTGGCTGGGACTATACCCTCTATGACAAGGAAACCATGAAAGAACTGGACGGCGGCCAGCTGGATGAACCGGAACTGTCCCGTTCCGCCGCTGTCCGGCAGATTTGTGAGGGGCTGGAACTGGAAAATCCGTCGATTCAGGATGCACCGCTGTCTATGATTGAGACCTTGCAGGATGCAGCCTGTCAGCAGATGCAGGAACAGGTCAGCCAGCAGACCGCAGAAACTGCCGCCACCCAGCTGCCCGATGCTCAGGAGCAGTCTTTGGATGAGTACCCCATGCCCGACAGCGAAGTATCTGTTTCGGATATGCAGGAATACGGCTATCTCTATGACGGGATGCTGCCTGTCACCAGAGAACGGGCGCTGGAACTGGACGCTGCCGGTCTGACCGTCTATCTTCTCCATGAAGATAACACGGAGAGCATGGTGTTTGACACCGAGGAAATCATGGAGCATGGCGGGCTTTTCGGTGTGGAACACGAGGAATGGGAGCAAAGTCCGGCGTTCCATGAAAAGGTGCTGGAACGACAGGAACGGCAGATGGAACGAGAGCAGGCATTTCTTGCCCATGAGGGCAGCTGCTTTGCCATTTATCAGGTGAGCCGGGACGATCCGCAGAATGTGCGGTTTATGAATCTGGACTGGCTGCAATCGCACAATCTGGCTGTGGACCGAAACAATTATGACATGATCTACACCGCCCCGCTGAACGGTTCCGGCAGCGCCATGGAGCAGCTGGAAACGCTGTATGAGCAGTTCAACCTGCAAAAACCGGTGGATTTTCACAGTCCGTCCATGAGCGTCAGCGACATCGTTGCCATCAAGCAGGACGGTAAGGTATCCTGTCATTACTGCGACAGCGTTGGTTTCACCGAGATTCCCGGATTCCTGCCGGACAATCCGCTGAAAAATGCGGAAATGATGCTGGAGGATGACTACGGCATGATTGACGGCATCATCAACAACGGCCCAAAAGAGCGGACCGTGGCGCAGCTGGAACAGCAGGCCCGCAGTGGCCAGCCTATTTCTCTTATGGATTTGGCTGCCGCCGCCCATCGAGAGGAACGGGACAAGAAAAAGTCCGTCATGGAGCAGCTGAAAAGCCAGCCCCGGACGGAACGCAAAAAGGCAGCGCCCAAAAAGAGCGCGGAAAGGGAGATTTGATATGGGAAACTTTACTTTTGAGGAAATGAACCTGATGTGCATTTACAACACCGGCAGCCGCACCGGGCTGATGGAGGCTCTGACCGAGATGCGCGGCGAACTTTCGCCGGAGGAAACGGAACTGCGGGAGCTGACGGACAGCGCCCTGATGAAGCTCCAGGCTATGAGCGACGCCGAGTTTTCCCAGCTGGAACTGTACCCGGATTTTGATGAATAAGCAAATACTTGATAATTACTGACTGTTGTGGTATATTTATAGTTAGTTAATGCTAACCGGTAATATCTTCGGATATAAAAAGAGGTAGATGCTATGAAAAAAACACTAATTGGCGGTTTTTTAACTTTGAGTGGAACGATTGGCATTGTTATTCTGCTGGTGGCTTGTATCTTAAATCCCGTAACGAGTTGGATAACACCACCGGGCAGATTGATTTGTACCATGCTTGAACATGGTATTGCTGTTCCCATCGGTTGTTTTTTAATCATATTTATCACTGGGTTGTTTATTTTAGGAATCGAATACAGGAAAAAGATATAAATATATCAAGAACGGGTTGGAAATGGGAAATGGGAATTGTAAAAAAATTATTTAATAGCACAAGAAAACCAGAAGGCTTGCTGGGCGAACTTATGGTGAAAAGTATGAATAAAGGCCACGCTGCTGTTTCGGATTGGGGGATGGAGCATATTACAAAATTGCACCCATCTAAAATCATAGATCTGGGGTGTGGAGGTGGGCGAAATGCAGCAGAATTATTAAAGCGATTTCCGGCTGCAACGGTGCATGCTTTAGATTACTCTGAGGTTTCTGTCCAAAAAACAAAACAGTTCAATCAGCAAGCGATTAAAAACGGAAGATTGCAGGTTACTCATGCAAATGTTTTGAATCTTCCTTTTAGTGCAGACACTTTTGATTTGGCTACAGCATTTGAAACCGTATATTTCTGGCCAGGACCTCTTGAAAGTTTTAAAGAGGTGTACCGAATCCTCAAAAAAGGTGGCTGTTTTTTAATTGTGAATGAATCCGATGGTACAAATAAAGCGGATGATAAGTGGTTGAAAATCATTGACAACATGAAAATTTATACTGTAGAGCAGTTAGAATTTTTTCTAACTGAAGCAGGATTTTCAGAAATCACCATCGATCATAAAAACAAAAAACATCATATCTGTATTCTGGCAAAAAAATAGGTAATAAACGTATAAGCAGCAGGAAATCTTTCAAGGTTTCCTGCTTTTCTTTTACCCAAAACTGAAAGGAGGACAAAACACCATGCCATCCAAAACAGAATTTTACCGGCAGATGGCCGACCATGTGGCAACCCAGCTCACAGGCAGCTGGCAGGAATGGGCGGGATTTCTGACCACCGCTGCCCGCCTTTACAAGTATCCATTCCATGAACAGCTGCTGATCTATGCCCAACGCCCGGACGCTACCGCCTGTGCAGAGTACGACCTGTGGAATGAAAAGATGGGCCGATATGTAAGGCGCGGTTCCAAGGGGATCGCTCTGGTGGATGATTCCGGGGACAGACCCCGCCTGCGCTATGTGTTCGATATTTCCGACACCGGAACCCGTGAACATTCCCGTACCCCTTGGCTGTGGCAGCTGGAGGAGCGCCATCTTGATTCCGTGCAGGCCATGCTGGAGCGTACCTATGATGTTTCCGGCGATGACCTTGCCGGACAACTTACCGAGGTAGCCGGGAAACTGGCTGAGGAATACTGGACGGAGCATCAGCAGGACTTCTTCTACATCGTTGACGGTTCCTTTTTGGAGGAATATGATGAGTATAACATCGGAGTGCAGTTCAAGGCAGCCGCCACCGTCAGCATCACTTACGCTTTGATGTCCCGCTGTGGACTGGAGCCGGAACGCTACTTCGACCACGAAGATTTCATGGCGATCTTTGATTTCAACACCCCGTCCACCATCGGGGCGCTGGGAACAGCGGTCAGCCAGATCAACCAGCAGGTGCTGCGGCAGATCGGCGTTACCGTCCGAAATGCAGAGCGCGAAGCCAACCAAGAAAGGAGCAAGCAAGATGAACAATCCCATGACCTACATCCAGAACGGAGACTATCTGATTCCCGACCTGAAGCTGAGCCAGCAGCCGGAGAAACCCCTGGGCAAGTACGGCAGGATGAGGAAAACCTACCTGAAAGAACACCGTCCCATCCTCTACAACCAGATGTTGCTGAGCGAGAAGCTGTACCCGCACCTTCTGGAGATCGACGAGACCGCCCAGAGCAGACTGGAGCAGATGATGCCCCAGCTGGCGAAGGAAGCGGGAGCCACCGAGGAACTGAAAGCCAGCGATCCCATGAAGTGGGTGGGGCTGATGAACACCTGCAAAGCTCAGGCCGAGGAAATCCTGATGGCGGAGCTTATCAACAGCTGACCCTAAACCTGTTCCTCTCCGAAGCGGAACAGATCCAATCCATAGATGAAGCAGAGAATGTAGCGCATACATCCTCTGCTTTTTCTTTTGCCCAAAATGATATTGACCATGTGCTGCGTTTGGGCGGCAATACAGATCGTCAGAGGGAGCGTGTGGTTGCAGCCTTTGAAAAGCAGAAAACCACCGCTGAGATTGCCGAGATACTGAAAACGCTGTACCACGGCGGCAATGGCCTTGGCAGCGTGAGCGCATGGTATGCCGAGGATGGTATCCATCTTTCCCACGGGAAGTCTGTCCGTTATGACAGGTCTGCCCAGGTCATTTCCTGGGAGAGCGCCGCAGAGCGTATCGGGGAGCTTTTGGAAAGTGGCCAGTTTGCCTCCAATGTGGAGCTTGCAGAAGCGGCAGGCTATGAACGCTCCCTCCTTGCAGAAAAACTTTGGCATCTGTACCACGATTTCAGCGATAAAGCCAGAGATTCCGGGTATCTGTCCTGTCTGTCCGGTATTCAGAGAACCGGGTTCCCGGAAGAAACTGCATGGCTTGCCGAGCAGCTGAGTGACCCGGCTTTCCGCCAGACCCTCAAGGAAGAATACGCTGCCTTCTGGACTGCCTATCAGCAGGACCGTGACCTGTTGCGTTTTCACTATCATAGACCGAGGGAGATCTGGGAGAACCTGAAGGACCTTGACCTGCCCCGCAGGACCTTTTCTTCAGAGCTTTCCCAAGTGCCAACCGTCCAGCACTTTATTACCGAGGATGAGATCGACGCCGCCATGACCGGCGGCAGCAGTTTCGCCGGAGGAAAAGGCCGTATCTATGCGTTCTTCATGGCAAACCATACGGATAAGGAGAAAGTGAGATTCCTCAAAGACGAGTATGGCATTGGCGGACGCTCTCATGCCCTGTCCGGCGCAACACACAGCGGCGAAGATCACGATGGGAAAGGACTGCACTATAAAAAGCAGGACTGCCCGGATGTTCACTTGAACTGGGAAAAGGTTGCCAAGCGCATTACCTCACTTGTCCAGAAAGGCCGCTATCTTACCGAACAGGAACAGGCGCAGTATGACAAAATCCAGGCTGAAAAGGAACTGGCAGAAGAAGATGCCATCCAAGCCCAGCAGCCGGAGGTGGAGGAAGAAACGCCAAAGCCTACCCTTCGGGAGCAGTTTGAGCAGTATAAGCCTGTGGTGACTGCCGCCATTTCCGAGGATGCCGCATACCGCAATGCCTGCGGTCATTCTGACCGTGAAAATGCTGTCATCGAGGGTAATGCCGCTGTGCGTCGTGCGGTCCTTGGTTCTAAGGATATGGAGCTGATCCGACTCTATTCGGATGTGCCGGAGTTCCGTCAGCGTCTGCACCGGGAAGTGATCGACGAGACCTATCCAAAGCTCCATGAGCTTCTGCGCCCTCTTTCTCAGGAAGATATTGATACTGCCCTTTGTGCATGGAACGGCAATATCGAGAGTAAACACGCTGTCGTCCGTTATATGAAAGACCATGCAAGAGAAAAAGATACCGCCGCATGGCTGGCTCAGGAATACGGCGGCAGTAACAGCAACAGCCTGTTTGTTGTCCGTGCCGGCAGCCCGGAGGAAACGCAGCTGCCCTGGCCGAAGGTACAGCGCAGGCTTGCCCAGCTCATTCAGGAGGACCGGTTCTATACCGAAGAAGAACAGGACCGTTTTGACAATATCGACCCCATCGCCATCCGGGAAGCCCTGGAGGAAAGGGGCATCGTCAACGGCCAGGTGGCAGACTCGGAAAAACTGGACAATGACCCATTTATCCAACAGGTGATGTCAGATGCAGAGCAGATCGCAGCTGCCGAGGCAGAGCAGACTTCCGAGATTTCCATTTCCGATGAGGAATATGATGCCGTTCGCAGTCCAATTCCGCAAAGAACCTCCTATGACCCAGCCGCCCCGGTCTATGCCGTGGGCGATACCGTGTATATCGAGGATGACGCCTATCAGATCACCGAGCTGCGGGAGGACACCGTACAGCTTCTGCCCACCGGGATGGTATATCCCATCTACCGGGCAGAGCGCAAAGAACAGTTCGAGCAGCTGCTTCGGGCAGACCGCCGCAATGCTTACTATACCGAGTTTCTTCCTATTGACCCGGACAAGGCAGATCAGGACTTGCGGGATGTATTGGCTCATGGACTGATGGATGAAGCGGATAAAAAGCAGATTTCCACGCTGCTGCAATCCGGCAGGAGCAACAGCGAGATCGCCTACTGGCTGAGCAGAGCCTATTCCGGTGAGATTGAGACACTGAATCTGGAGACCGGCGATATTGTCGATTACCGTACCACGGCACAGGGCATAGAACTGGAAGTCATGGATGCAGAGGAAAAGCGTCTGGCTATGCTGTATTTCCGCTGGGATGAGGTTGCGCCTTTGCTGCGCGGGATGTATGCCCGTCAGCAGGACGGTTTTGGACAGGAACAGCCCCAACCGGCTACCGAATCCCCGACCTTCCATTCCGAGACCATGGCCGTCTATCCGGGCGATAAGAACAATCTGCCTTATGATGTGGTGGTGGAACGACTGCATATCGAGGAGCCGGAGCCACCAGCCCCTGTGACTGAGCCGGAGAAAACCTTTGAGGAAGTGCTGGACGAACACCCGGTTTCCATTCAGGTCAATGGCCAGTGGCAGACCTTTCCCAATGCCAAAGCTGCCGAGGAAGCATCTTATGAGGAATACAAGGCTAACCTGCGCCGCAATGCAAAAAACTTCCGCATTACCGATGAGCATTTGGGCGAAGGCGGTCCGAAAGCCAAGTTCCAGGCAAATGTCAATGCGATTCGTTTGCTGAAAGAGCTGGAAGCTGCCGGACAGCAGGCAAGCCCCGAACAGCAGGAGGTTCTTTCTCGATATGTGGGCTGGGGCGGTCTCTCTGATGCGTTTGACCCGGAGAAACCGGCATGGGCTTTAGAGTATGCCCAGCTGAAAGAGCTGCTGACCCCGGAGGAATATGCCGCCGCCAGAAGCTCTACCCTCAACGCCCATTACACCAGCCCTACGGTCATTCAGGCCATCTATGAAGCGGTGGGCCGTATGGGGTTTGAGACTGGAAATATTCTGGAGCCGTCTATGGGTGTGGGCAATTTCTTCGGTATGCTGCCGGAGGAAATGCGAAACAGTCGTCTGTACGGTGTGGAGCTGGACCCGGTTTCCGGGCGCATCGCAAAGCAGCTCTATCCCAAGGCGGACATCACAGTAGGCGGCTTTGAGACCACCGATAGGCGTGACTTCTTTGACCTTGCCATCGGCAATGTACCTTTCGGTCAGTATCAGGTCAACGACAAAGCCTACAACAAGCTGAATTTCAGTATTCATAACTATTTTTTTGCCAAAGCACTGGATCAGGTGCGTCCCGGCGGTGTGGTAGCTTTTGTGACCTCTCGATATACCATGGACGCCAAGGATTCCACCGTGCGCCGCTATCTTGCCCAGCGTGCCGAGCTGCTGGGAGCTATCCGTCTGCCTAATGACGCGTTCAAAAAGAATGCCGGTGCCGAGGTGGTATCGGACATCATCTTCCTCCAAAAGCGGGACCGCCCGTTGGACATCGTGCCGGAATGGACCCAGACCGGACAGACGGAGGACGGGTTTGCCATCAACCGGTATTTTATCGACCACCCGGAAATGGTGCTGGGCAGACAGGAGCCGGTAAGCACTGCTCATGGTATGGACTACACCGTGAACCCTATCGAGGGACTGGAGCTTTCCGACCAGCTGCATGATGCTGTGAAGTACATTCATGGCACTTATCAGGAGGCAGAGCTGCCGGAGCTGGGCGAAGGCGAAGCCATTGACACCTCCATTCCTGCCGACCCCAATGTGAAGAACTATTCCTATGCCATTGTAGACGGGCAGGTGTACTACCGGGAAAACAGCCGTATGGTGCGCCCTGACCTCAACGCCACCGCCGAAGCCCGTGTAAAAGGTCTTGTGGGACTGCGTGATTGTGTGCAGGAACTGATCGACCTTCAGATGGATGCAGCGGTTCCGGACAGCACCATTCGGGAGAAGCAGGCGGAACTGAACAGCCTCTATGACAGCTTTTCTTCCAAATACGGTCTCATCAATGACCGTGCAAACCGTCTGGCCTATGCAGACGATTCTTCCTATTACCTGCTCTGTGCGCTGGAAGTCATCGACGAGGACGGAAAGCTGGAACGCAAGGCAGATATGTTCACCAAGCGGACCATCAAGCCCCATCAGGCGGTGGCTGTGGTGGATACGGCAAGTGAAGCACTGGCGGTGTCCATCTCGGAAAAAGCCTGCGTGGATATGGACTATATGAGCCAGCTTACCGGAAAAACAAAAGAAGAACTGGCCGGAGAGCTGCAAGGCGTAATCTTCCGTGTACCGGGACAGCTGGAGAAAGACGGCACACCCCATTATGTGACTGCTGATGAATACCTTTCCGGCAATGTACGCCGCAAACTGCGTCAGGCGCAGCGGGCGGCACAGCAGGACCCGGTTTATGCAGTCAATGTGGAAGCTCTTACCGCCGCCCAGCCCAAAGACCTGGATGCGTCGGAGATCGAGGTGCGTCTGGGCGCTACCTGGATCGACAAGGAATATATCCAGCAGTTTATGTATGAGACCTTTAATACCCCGTTTTATCTCCAGCGCAGTATCGAGGTCAACTATTCGTCCTTTACCGCTGAATGGCAGATCAAGGGGAAATCTTCCGTATCCTACAACGATGTGGCAGCCTACACCACCTACGGAACCAGCCGTGCCAATGCCTACAAGATTTTGGAGGACAGCCTGAACCTGCGGGATGTCCGTATCTATGACACCATAGAGGACGCAGACGGAAAAGAGCGCCGCGTGCTGAACGCCAAGGAGACCACCCTGGCTGCTCAAAAACAGCAGGCGATCCGGGAAGCCTTTAGGGACTGGATCTGGAGAGACCCGGAGCGCCGCCAGACTTTGGTGAGCCAGTACAACGAGGAAATGAACGCTACCCGTCCCCGTGAATATGATGGCAGCCACATCACTTTTGGAGGGATGAACCCGGCCATTACCCTGCGGGAACACCAGAAAAGCGCCATTGCCCATGTGCTGTATGGAGGAAATACCCTGTTGGCACATGAAGTAGGCGCAGGCAAAACTTTTGAAATGGTAGCTGCTTCGATGGAAGCCAAACGCCTGGGACTGTGCCAGAAATCTCTCTTTGTGGTTCCAAACCATCTGACCGAGCAGTGGGCGTCGGAGTTTCTGCGTCTCTATCCTTCCGCCAATATCTTAGTCACCACCAAAAAGGACTTTGAGACCCATAACCGAAAGAAGTTCTGCGCTCGTATTGCGACGGGTGATTATGATGCCATCATCATGGGACACAGCCAGTTTGAGCGTATCCCCATCAGCCGGGAGCGTCAGGAAAGGCTTCTCTATGAGCAGATCGACGAGATCACCGAGGGCATCGCAGAGGTGCAGGCCAGCGGCGGCGAGCGTTTTACCGTCAAGCAGCTGGAGCGTACCAGAAAGTCTCTGGAAGCCAGACTGGAAAAGCTGCAAGCCGAGGGGCGAAAAGACGATGTGGTAACCTTCGAGCAGCTGGGTGTGGACCGTTTGTTTGTGGACGAGGCCCACAACTATAAAAACCTGTTTCTATACACAAAAATGCGGAATGTGGCTGGTCTTTCCACATCGGACGCGCAGAAATCCTCCGATATGTTTGCCAAGTGCCGCTATATGGATGAGATCACCGGAAACCGTGGCGTGATTTTTGCCACCGGCACACCGGTCAGCAACTCCATGACCGAGCTTTACACCATGCAGCGTTATCTTCAGTATGAACGCCTGCAAGAACTGAACATGACCCACTTCGACTGCTGGGCTTCCCGATTTGGGGAGACCGTCACAGCATTGGAGCTGGCACCGGAAGGCACCGGCTACCGGGCAAGAACGAGATTCAGCAAGTTCTTTAATCTGCCGGAGCTGATGAACCTGTTCAAAGAAGTGGCCGACATTAAGACTGCCGACCAGCTGAATCTGCCTACCCCGGAAGTGGAATACCACAACATCGTGGCGCAGCCTACCGAACATCAGCAGGAAATGGTCAAGGCCCTTTCGGAGCGCGCATCGCTGGTACACAGCGGAACCGTTGACCCGTCCCAGGACAATATGCTCAAGATTACCTCGGATGGCCGTAAGCTGGGCCTGGACCAGAGAATCGTCAATCAGATGCTGCCGGATGAACCTGGCACAAAGGTCAATCAGTGCGTGGACAACATCATGCAGATCTGGCGGGATGGCAAAGCTGACAAGCTGACCCAGCTGGTGTTCTGCGACATTTCTACACCGCAGGCAAAAGCTCCTGCAAGCAAGGCGGCGAAAACGCTGGATAATCCACTGCTTCACGCATTGGAAGGCGCTGTGCCTCTGCCGGAGCAGGAACCGGTCTTTACGGTATATGACGATATTCGTCAGAAACTCATTGCTCAGGGAATGCCTGCCGACCAGATCGCTTTTATCCATGAAGCCAACACCGAAGTGCGGAAAAAGGAGTTGTTCTCTAAAGTCCGTACCGGTCAGGTGCGTGTCCTTTTGGGCAGCACCGCCAAGATGGGCGCAGGCACCAATGTGCAGGACCGTCTGGTGGCACTTCATGACCTGGACTGTCCGTGGAGACCGGGAGACCTTGCCCAGCGCAAGGGCCGTATCGAGCGCCAGGGTAACCAGAATCCTCTTGTCCATGTGTACCGCTATGTGACCGAAGGAACCTTTGACGCATACCTCTGGCAGACGGTGGAGAATAAGCAAAAATTCATCAGTCAGATCATGACTTCTAAATCACCAGTGCGTTCCTGCGATGATGTGGACGAAACGGCGCTTTCCTTTGCCGAGATCAAAGCCCTGTGCGCCGGAGATCCCCGCATCAAGGAGCGTATGGATTTGGATGTGGAGGTATCCCGCCTGAAGCTGATGAAAGCCGACCACCAGAGCAAGCAATATCGTCTGGAGGACCAGCTGCTCAAATACTTCCCGGAGGAGATTGAAAAGCACAAAGGTTTTATCAAGGGCTTTGAATCCGATCTGGAGGTTTTGGCAGCGCACCCGCACCCGGAGGACGGTTTTGCTGGTATGGAAATCCGCGGCGATCTGCTGACCGATAAGGAGAACGCCGGCGCAGCCCTTTTGGATGCCTGCAAGGAGGTCAAAACCTCCGATCCGGTGCAGATCGGCAGCTACCGGGGCTATGCCATGTCCGTGGAATTTTCCGCTTGGAAACAGGAATATACGCTCCTGCTGAAAGGACAGATGACCCACCGGGCAACCCTTGGTACAGACCCTCGCGGAAATCTTACCCGTATCGACAATGCCCTCGCCCAGATGCCCCAGCGTCTGGAGGCGGCAAAGGCCCAGCTGGATAACCTCTATCAGCAGCAGGCTGCCGCAAAGGAGGAAGTCGGAAAGCCATTCCTTTATGAAGAAGAACTGAGAAGCAAAAACGCCCGTCTGGTGGAGCTGGATACCCTGCTCAACATCGACGGAAAGGGACCGGCACACACCGAATCCGCTGTTGCCAAAAGTACACGGCCTTCGGTGCTGGATCATCTGAAACGCCCGGTGCCACCCCGCAGTACTGACAAGAAACCAAAACAACATGAGGAGGTGCGATAACATGAATACCAACGATCTGAATACAGCTCTTTATGAAAAGATGGCCGCTGAGCAGGACAAATACAGGGACTGGCTGAAAAGCCAGCCCCCGGAAGAAATCCTGCACCACACTTATGAGTACACCATCCGTGAGGACATCGTGATGGCGATGGAGGAACTGGAGCTGACCGACGCCCAGGCTCAGGCGCTTTTGGAATCTCCTTCGCCGCTGGAAGATGTGTACCGTTATTTTGAAAAGCTGGAGACCGGCTATATGGATGTGATCCGGGACAGTATTGAGAACCGTGCCGACGATGTGTGCAGAGCTAAAGAGGAACTGCGAACAACACCGGTCTATCCCCACTCTGCCGCCTATGCGAGAGAACATGGGGAGCTGGAGCAGTACCGGGCTTCCAACAATGCAAATCTCCAATGCAAGGAGTCCATTGAAGCGGCGGTGCGGGAACACTTCGACGGAATGTATCTCAGTCACGATGCGGCAAAGGGTGTGATCGAGACCTATGGCATGGAGCGTGTGGCTATGGTTCTGGCTAACACCGTTCAGCTTCAGGACTGGGATGGGCGCTACTCCCGACGCAACAAAGAATGGGCTAAGACCATTCCCAACGAGAACCCTGAAACTGTCCGTTGTGGTTATGCCTTAAACAGCCACCCTGCTGTGCTGGATGGCTTTATTGATCTGGTGCGTGAAGAACAGCAGCGCAGCCGTACTCAGGGAGAAAAAACGCAACCGTCCCGCCCCTCAGTACGGGATAAGCTCAAACAGGAGCTGCCTGCCCATAAGCCTGCCGCCCCGAAGAAACGGGAGCCGGAGCGATAACTATGGCAAAGCGTAAGCGGGATATGCAATTAAACTTTAGAGTTTCAGCGGAGGAGCTTGCTGTGATTGAGCAAAAAATGTCTCAGTTTGGAACCTCCAACCGTGAAGCCTATCTAAGAAAAATGGCGCTGGATGGGTATGTAGTCAAGCTGGAGCTGCCGGAGCTGAAGGAGCTTGTTTCCCTGATGCGCCGAAGCAGCAACAACTTAAACCAGCTGACCCGTAAAGTGCATGAGACTGGGCGGGTTTATGATGCTGACTTGGAGGATATATCCCAGCGGCAGGAACAGTTATGGGAGGGCGTAGAGGAAATCCTTACCCAGCTTTCCAAACTTTTATAACAGGGATAGATACTCCATTTGCGGAGGGAGGAACGGCATTACTTCGCTGCTCCTCTCTCCGCTTTTTCTTTTTATCGGTATCCTTGTCTTTTGCCTGCCCATGCCGGATAATATGATTAGAAAAGATACCAAGAACGCTGCAAGGAGGAAATAACATGAAGATTTTGAAAGGGCTTTTGATGATTATAACTGCACCGGTCATTTTGGTGCTGACGCTTTTTGTCTGGCTCTGCACGGGGCTGATCTACATATCCGGTCTGGTGCTTGGTCTGCTCAGCACTGTAATTGCTCTGCTTGGCGTGGCTGTGCTTATTACCTATTCCCCGCAGAATGGTGTGATTTTGCTGGTTATGGCATTTTTGATTAGCCCTATGGGGCTGCCGTTGGCTGCAATCTGGCTGATGGGTAAGGTGCAGAGTTTGAAATTTGCAATTCAGGAGTTGGTTTATGGATAAAAATACGCAAAACCATAAAATGCCAGACACCGTCTGTTAAATTTGGGAAAAGGAATTTTATATCCACGACTTTACTTTTGAACTAATATTGAATATAATATTAGTACGAAAGGAAGTGACATGATGGGACAATTTGAACAGCTGGATCAGATGCTAACAGAACAAGAAGGAATGCTGCGAACATCGCAGGTCGTATCTTCTGGAATTTCAAAGCCGGTATTTTATGATTATGTGCGTTCACGAGATTTGGATAGAGTCGCACATGGGATTTATCTGTCCAAAGATTCCTGGGTGGATGCCATGTATCTGCTTCATTTGCGATTTGAACAAGCAGTATTTTCACATGAAACAGCTTTATTTTTTCACGATCTGACAGACCGTGAACCAATAGAATATACAGTTACGGTCAAAACTGGATGCAATCCAAGCAAAATGAAAGCAGAAGGCATTCAAGTTTTTACGATTAAAGCAGACTTACATGATGTAGGACTTACAACAGCGAAAACTCCGTTCGGGCATACTGTGCCGGTTTATGATATGGAGCGAACGATCTGTGATTTGCTCAGAAGCCGTAGCAGAATTGAAATTCAGACCTTTCAGGGAGCACTGAAAGCGTATGCCCGTAGAAAAGATAAGAACCTGCGAGCTTTAATGCAATATGCTGGGATGTTCAAGGTGGAAAAAATTTTACGACAGTATTTGGAGGTACTTTTATGATAAAAACAGCAAGGCAGCTTAAAGATTTAATACGAAACCTTTCCAGAGAAAAATCCGCAGATGCTCAGATTTTAATGAGGAACTACATGATGGAGCGTTTTTTGGAGCGTATTTCTCTTTCTGAGTATCGTGATAAGTTTATCTTGAAGGGTGGTATGTTGGTAGCGGCTATGGTTGGATTGGATGCCCGCTCTACGATGGATTTGGATGCAACCATAAAAGGAGCTAATGTTAATGTGGAGGATATTGAGAATCTAATTTCATCAATCGTAACTGTTCCGATTGATGATGGTGTTAAATTTCAGCTGAAAAGTATTTCGGAGATTATGGATGAAGCAGAGTATCCGGGGATTCGTGTCAGCATGAGTACAACATTCGATGGTGTAGTGACCCCTTTGAAAATTGATATTTCTACGGGAGATGCAATCACTCCAAGAGAGGTTCGGTATTCATTCAAACTTATGCTGGAAGATCGCTCCATTGATATTTGGGCTTATAATTTAGAAACTGTGCTGGCAGAAAAACTGGAAACCATTATTACCAGAACCACAACCAATACCCGCATGAGAGATTTCTACGATATTTACATTTTAGAACAGCTGCATGGAACCACGCTGAACCCGAAAATTTTACATGATGCGCTTCTGGCAACTGCTCATAAACGGGGATCGGAGAAGTATCTTAACCAGGCTGAAGAAGTTTTTGACGAAGTGGAAAATGATTCGGTTATGCAAAAACTTTGGGAGGCATACCGTAAAAAGTTTTCTTATGCTTCTGATTTGGAATGGGATGTGATTATGAAAGCAATTCGCAGGTTATATGTTCTTTGCGAGAAGGGCATCAGCTTATGAAAAAGCATGGACACTATTGTAAAGTTTGTGGTGAATACAAAGCCAACGAAAAATTTTCAGGCAAAGGTCATGCATCCCACATTTGTAAATCCTGTGCTTCGCTACCAGCAGAAAAGCAGGCTGAACTGATGACACTGAATCGTCTTTTGAATCTTCCATGGAGGCTATCGAAAGAGCAGTTGTCCTGGCTGAAAAATCGACTAAAGGATAGGCGGCCTGATGTCCGTGCATTGGCGCAAGAGCAATATGAAATGAGATTTCCACCAAGACACTTAGAAGATGATGAGTTCAATTTTTTCGATGAAGAAAGTTTTATAGAATAGTGAAAGCGGTCTGCTATGGCAGGCCGTTTTCTTTTCGGGAAGGAGGTCTGACCTATGGCAACCACGAGAATCATGCCGCTTCATGTCGGCAAGGGCCGCACAGAAAGTCGGGCGATCAGTGACATCATCGACTATGTGGCCAACCCAAAGAAAACAGATGACGGCAGACTCATTACCGGCTATGCGTGTGACAGCCGGACTGTGGATGCGGAGTTCCTTCTGGCAAAGCGGCAGTACATTGCCGCTACCGGACGAGTGCGCGGCGCGGATGATGTGATCGCCTATCATGTGCGCCAGTCGTTCCGCCCCGGTGAGATCACTCCGGAAGAAGCGAACCGGCTGGGTGTGGAATTTGCCAAGCGTTTTACCAAGGGCAATCATGCCTTTGTGGTCTGCACTCATATAGACAAATCGCACATTCATAATCACATTATCTGGTCATCGGTCAGCTTAGAATATGACCGGAAATTCCGAAACTTTTGGGGCAGCACCAAGGCAGTCCGACAGTTAAGTGACACCATCTGCGTCGAAAACGGACTGTCCATTGTGGAGAATCCGAAACCTCACGGAAAGAGCTATAACAAGTGGCTGGGCGATCAGGCAAAGCCCTCTCACCGAGAGCTGCTGCGTGTAGCGATTGACAACGCATTATCACAAAGTCCTGCTAATTTTGAGGAACTGCTGAAGCTGCTAAAAGAGTCCGGCTGTGAAGTATCAAAGCGCGGGAAATCGTATCGTTTGAAACTCCCCGGCTGGGAGAAAGCCGCCCGAATGGACAGCCTGGGCGAAGGATATGGATTAGATGATTTGCAGGCGGTTCTCTCCGGGAAGAAAGCGCATACCCCACGAAAGAAAATAGTTACACAGGCAGAGACGCAGAAGGTCAATCTGCTGGTGGACATTCAGGCAAAATTGCAGGCAGGAAAAGGTGCTGGCTATGCGCGATGGGCTAAAGTTTTCAATCTGAAGCAAATGGCGCAGACCATGAACTACCTATCAGAGCATAACCTGCTGGAGTATGCGGTTTTGGAAGAAAAGGCTGCGGCTGCCACGGCACATCACAATGAGCTTTCGGCGCAGATCAAAGCGGCTGAAAAGCGCATGGCAGAGATTGCTGTTCTGCGTACTCACATCGTAAATTATGCCAAGACCCGTGAGGTCTATGTGGCCTACCGCAAGGCCGGCTACTCTAAGAAATTCCGGGAGGAACATGAGGAAGAAATTCTGCTCCACCAGGCTGCTAAGAATGCCTTTGATGAGATGGGCGTCAAGAAGCTGCCCAAGGTCAAAGAGTTGCAGACGGAGTACGCGAAATTGCTGGAAGAAAAGAAAAAGACCTATGCCGAGTACCGGCGTTCCCGTGAAGAAATGCGGGAGCTTTTAACGGCAAAGGCTAATGTGGACCGAGTGCTGAAAATGGAGGTAGAACAGGATGTTGAAAAAGAAAAAGACCACGGCCAGCGGTAAGCTGGTCCTGGTCAAAAGCGTTCGCAGAACGCGCAGCCACAGAATGAAATTCTGTGTTCAAAGGGGCTTGGGGGCGCTGCCCTCAACAAGCAGCTTGTGGCGAAATGGATAGCCACAAGCATTGCTTGCCACAATATGCTGCGCATAAAATGAAAAACTAACGACGGGACGCTTACTGCCTCCTATCGTTAGTTTTCTGTGTTTAAGCGACTTATAAAACCAATCAGCATAATCAGATCGTCATCTGACATCTTTCTCATTCCGTCCAAAGCCTTCTTGATAAGCTGAGGGTTATTCTCCTGTGCATCAAAAAATTGAAGCGGCGTGATTTCAAAATACTCACAGATGTTGAGAAACTGCTTCATAGACGGCATAGAACGCCCGGAAGAAATCGCCTGAATATAGCTTCTGTTCTGCCCTAACTCCATGCTCATCTGATATTCTGAAACGCCTTTTTTCAATCGTAATTCTGTGATTCGATTGCGGATAAATTCTTCGTCCATACGCTCACCTCTCTGCTCTTTTAGCATAGCAGAAAGCAATTCTTGATACTTCGTATGTGTTGTGTTATAATTTTGTAATATAACCTTTATACGCATTATTATTTGCGTTATTTTTGCTTTATATGCGTAATCAAGGCAGTTATCAAGGGTGATTTATATGAATCAGTATGCCTGCGCCATTACCGGCCACCGACCAACAAGATTTTGCTTTGGATATAATGAGGAAGATCCCCTATGCCAAAAATTAAAAGAATGTCTCCTGGAGCAGTTTCGGATACTTCATGACGAGAAATTTGTCCGTACTTTTTTTGTCGGCGGTGCTCTTGGTGTGGATATGTGGGCTGGAGAACAGCTGCTGACATTGAGAGCACAAACGGGATACGAGGATATTAAAATTATCGTTGTAGTTCCCTTCATCGGCTATGACTCTAAATGGCCGGATCAGAGTAAACATAGATTGAAAAAGCTGATCCAAAACGCAAACGATTCTATTGTTATTTCACATTCTGCGGATGTTTCCAGTTATAAAAAAAGGAATTACTATATGGTCGATCATGCAGAGTACATCATCGGTGTGTTTGATAATCAGAAAAAGCTGCGCTCAGGTACAGCACAGACAGTCAACTATGCCTTGCATCAGGGAAAAGTAATCACTCTGATCCATCCAGACACTATGGAGATAACAGCCCCTGCGCCTTAACAAATTCACAAAAATTTTTCATTAGCATTTCCAACAAAATATTTTCATTGAAGGGGTGCTGTGATATAATAAGATATAAAACTACGCTCAGAACAAATGGTGCCGCTATGAACAAATATATTGGACAGCAATTTGCTGCTTTAAGATACGAAAAAAATATTTTGGTTGTTGAAGAAACTACATCTGCTGGTGGATGCGGCTCCTTCAACGCGGCTTCTTCATGTCCTGCGTCAGCCTGTCTTTATGACAGTGCGGCGTGGGGCTTTTTTATTGCCTGAAAGGAGTATGAGAACATGAGTCTGAAATATACCTGCCCCAGCTGTGGAACCCCATTGGGTTATGAGGGATTGTGTTGGAAATGTAAGTGCGAGCAAGAACGGCAAGCTGCTCTGGCCTGGATGCCGGAACAAATTGTCGAAAAACAAAGAAACTTGATACAGAACATCCAGAGGCTG
>ERZ773148.1335-NODE-1335-length-20676-cov-4.491732_pt1 | contig 20676 bp, 15 predicted proteins | sample MGYA00580846_ERZ773148 | MGnify/ENA primary metagenome ERZ773148 (study PRJEB29015, sample SAMEA2737879) | human gut metagenome | biome: human gut; feature: human-associated habitat; material: faeces | place: China | collected 2012 ... | reverse complement strand
ACCTGATTGACAACAGCCTCAATTACTTCGCCGTGGCGTCGAGACAGGCCTTGACGCTCTCCCAGCCGTGCACGCGGCACTCCCGGGCGAAGGCTCCCGTGCGCACCGCCTCGTTCCACACGGCGGGCCGTTTGCCGTGCGAACGGAGGATTGCGGCCATGCGCTCCATGAAGAGGTCCTCCAGCCGGTGCGGGTCGGTCATCCCCTCCCGTTTCATCAGCGCCCGGCAGTCGGGACACCGCTCCCACTGCGACATGTCGACCTCGTCGCCGCCCACGTGGATGTACTCCGAGGGGAACAGCTCGCACAGTTCGCCCAGAATGTCGCCCAGCAGCGCGTAATTCTCCTCCCGGGCCACGCACCATGCCGAACGGTAGTCGTAACCGTTGGTTGACACGGTGTCGGGCGGATAGTTGCAGCGGATTTCGGGATGCACCGACGCGATGTTGCGGCTGTGGCCCGGCAGGTCGATTTCGGGAATGATCTCGATATTCCGCAGGGCGGCGTAACGGATCAGCTCGCGCATCTCGCTTTGCTTGAAGTAACCTCCGTATTTCTCTGACCACTTGCCGTATACGGGCCTCACGGGCGAGTCGCCGCCGCGGAAGCCGCCGATCTCGGTCAGCTCGGGGTGCGAAAGGATCTCGATGCGCCACCCCTCGTCGTCCGAAAGATGAAGATGCAATTTGTTGATATTGTGGTAGGAAAACAGGTCTATATAACGTTTCACTTCATCCATTCCGATCCACGTCCGCGCCACGTCGAGCATCATCCCCCGATAGCCGAACCGCGGCTTGTCCTCGATCCTGACGCAGGCGATGCCGGTTCCCGGGGCGATCCCCCTGCGGGCATAGACTTCGGGCGGCAGCAGCCGGAACAGTTGTTGCAGTCCGTTGAAAACCCCGCCGCAGGTGGAACTTCCGATCTGGATGTGGTCGGGCGCGATGTCGAGGGTGTAAGCCTCCGACGGCTCCCCGTCCGGGGCGTCGAGCGTCAGCACGACGGAGCCTTCCCCCGCCATGCCGTTGCGGACCCCGCACCCGAGGTATTCGGCGGCGTATTCGGCCAGGGGGGCCAGTTCGCGGTCGGCGGAGATTGTCGTTCCGGGACCGAACGTGAAGATCCCTTCGCGGGGCGTCGTCTTTTCCGGGGCGGGTTGCGCCGCGGCGGTGCACAGGCCGCAAAGGGCTGTCGTCAAGAGGATCAGAAGTCGTAATTTCATGCGACGTGAGGATTTTGTTTCCCGCAAAGTTACTTTTTTTCCGCCGAATGTGCTACCTTTGCCGGAGTAAAACCACGGTTTTAGCGGGCGGACGGCGGCGAATCACGGACGGATTCCGCTTCTGCGCCCGGTGTGAAAAAATAATTTGCGACATGGAAGATAAACGTCTGAAGGCCACGGCCCGTCTTTTGGAGGTGATGAACACCCTGCGCCGCGAGTGCCCCTGGGACCGCGAGCAGACATTCGACTCGCTGCGCAGCAACACCATCGAGGAGACTTACGAACTGGCCGATGCCATCACCGACCACAATATGGAGGGCATCAAGGAGGAGTTGGGCGACCTGCTGCTGCACGTGGTGTTCTATTCGAAACTGGGCGAGGAAGAGGGCGCGTTCGATTTCGGCGACGTGGCCGACGCGCTGTGCGACAAGCTGATCTACCGCCACCCCCACGTCTACGGCGACATTCACGCCAACACGCCCGACCAGGTCAAGGAGAACTGGGAGGCGCTGAAACTCCGCAAGAAGAACCGCCGGAGCGGCACGCTGGGCGGTGTTCCGCGCTCGCTCCCGGCGATGGTCAAGGCCTACCGCATGGGCGAAAAGGCCGCCGGGGCGGGTTTCGACTGGGAGCAGAAGGAGGATGTCTGGGACAAGGTCCGCGAGGAGCTGGGCGAAGTGGAAGCCGAGATGAAATCGGGCAGCAAGACCGACCTCGAAGGCGAATTCGGCGACCTGCTGTTCGCGCTCGTCAACGCCTGCCGCCTCTACGGCGTGGACCCCGAATCGGCGCTGGAACGCACGAACAAGAAGTTCATCCAACGCTTCAATTACATGGAGGAACGCGCTGCGGCAAAAGGACATACGCTTCACGAGATGTCGCTCGGCGCGATGGAGGAGCTGTGGCAGGAAGCCAAGAGAAATTAAGAATTAAAAATCAGAAATTCAGATATGGCGCTTATACGAAAAGTCCGCGGGCATGAGCCTGTGATCGGAGAGAACACCTTTCTGGCCGAAACGGCCGTCATTCTGGGCGACGTGACCATCGGCCGCGACTGCTCGATCTGGTACAACGCCGTGCTGCGGGGCGACGTGAACCGGATCGTCATCGGCGACCGCACGAACATCCAGGACGGCGTGGTGCTCCACACCATCTACGACAAGGCGAAGCACCCTTCGCAGACGATCATCGGCAACGACGTCTCGGTGGGCCACAACGCCATCATCCACGGCGCGGTGATCGGCGACAACTGCCTGATCGGCATGGGCGCCACTCTTCTGGACAACGCCCGCATCCCCTCGGGGTGCATCATCGCGGCCAACGCGCTGGTGCTTTCGAACGCGCAGCTGGAACCCAACTCGGTCTATGCGGGCGTCCCGGCCAAAAAGGTCAAGGAGGTGACTGCGGAGCAGCGCGAGGAGATCATCCGCCGCACGGCCCACGACTATATGCTGTACGCCTCCTGGTACGGCGAGCCGGAAGAGTGACCGGGTTCCGTGCGGCACGGCAGGACGCGGCCGGAAACCGCGTTCGCAGGCCCGTCCCGCTCCGGATCCTCCCCGGAAGAGACCCGAGCCGCCGTAGGAGGCGGCTACGACCGCCCGAAGCGAAATCCGGTAATTTTTAGTTAGAGCGATAACTACCCTATATGAAACTGCAATCGAAATACGCCGATCTGGTGCTCAACCTGTTGGTTGCCGTGGCGATCAGCCTGGTGGTCAATTTCTCCTACGTGCTGCTGATGCTCGTGGACCTGAACAGCGACAGCCAGCCCCGCCCTTCCGACCAGAGAGCCGTCGAACGGCCCGACGAGGGCGTGCTTTCGGTCCACCCCGACGGCTACGGGTACCTGGTTTACGAGAACGGCGACAGCGTCTACGTGCCCACGCGGCGCATGCGGTGGCTGGAGATCGCGCCCGGCGACCGGATCGTCGCGGACCTGATGCCGCCGCGCTCCGAGAAGGCGCATCCGATGCTGGCGGAAATCCGCACGCGCAACGGCGCGGAGTTCGATTACAGCAAACTTTACAACGGGCCTTCGAAGATGACGGAACTGCTCCTGCAACTGTTCTACTACCTCGTCGTGTCGTTCGTCATGCTCTCGATCCTCACCTCCGTCAGGCGCAACTACTCCATGTCGCGCTTCGTGCGCCGCTGCCTGTGGTGCTGCGTCGCGGCGGCTGCGCTCTACTGCGTGGCTCCCGTCACGGAGTGGCACACGGGGCGCATCGGGCTGAACTTTATGAGCGGGCGGATGTTCGACTACATGCTGCTGCTCAAATGCTCGTTCGCCGTGGTGGCGTCGATGCTCTACGGGCGCATCTACGTGCTGATTTCCCAGCGGCAGGCCGTCGTCGTCGAGAACGAGCGGCTCAAGAACGAAAACCTCACCACGCGTTACAACATGCTCGTCGGGCAGATCAACCCCCATTTCTTCTTCAACTCGCTCAACTCGCTGGCGATGCTCGTGCGCGAGAAGCACGACCAGAAGGCCCTGACCTACATCGACCAGCTTTCGTACACGTTCCGCTACATCATCCAGAACGGCCAGAGCATGCTGATGACCCTCGACGAGGAGCTGAAATTCCTGGAGGCTTACAGCTACCTTTTCAAGATACGCTACGCCGACAAGCTCTTTTTCGACATCGACGTCGACGAGAAATACCTCGGGTGGAAACTCCCGGCCTTCTCGCTGCAACCGCTGATCGACAACGCCGTCAAGCACAATTCGATCACCCGCACCAAGCCGTTCCACATCTCGGTCCGCACCGAAGAGGGGCTGCTCGTGGTGTCGAACCCCAAAGTTCCCAAACTCGAACCCGAACCTTCGACCGGTATCGGGCTGGAGAACCTGCGCAACCGCTGGAATCTGATCACGGGCAGCGACATCGAAATCGTCGACGACGGCGCCACCTTCTCCGTGCGCATGCCGCTGCAAAATCCCTCCGTATGATGAAAGCCCTGATTATCGAAGACGAAACCGCCGCCGCGCGCAACCTCGCGGCGATTCTGCGGCAGACGGCTCCCGACGTGGAGATCGTGGCGACGCTCGAGAGCGTCGAGGAGAGCGTCGAATGGCTCCGTTCGAATCCCCACCCCGACCTGCTGTTCATGGACATCCACCTGGCCGACGGCGATTCGTTCCGCATCTTCGACGCCGTGGAGATCGCAGCCCCGGTGATCTTCACGACGGCCTACGACCAGTATGCACTCGAAGCTTTCAAGGTCAACAGCATCGACTACCTGCTCAAGCCGCTCAACGCTTCGGACGTCGGCCGTGCGCTGGCCAAGCTGCACCGCCTCACGTCGGTTGAGCGCAGCGATTACGGCTCGCGGGTCCGCACGCTGGCCGCCAGCCGCCGCGAGGAGGTTTTCCTGGTGCACGTGCGCGACAAAATCATCCCGCTGCACCGCAGCAGGATCGCCTACTGCTACACGTCGAACGAGAAGGTCACGGCCTACGGTTTCGACGGCGCGGCCTACCCGCTGGACAAGACCCTCGAAGCGTTGCAGGGACTGCTTCCCGAGTCCGAATTCTTCCGGGCCAACCGCCAGTTCATCGTCGCGCGGCAGGCCGTGAAGGAGATCGCCGTGTGGTTCGGGAGCCGTCTCACGCTGCACCTCACCGTCGAAACGCCCGAGCGAATCGTCATTTCCAAAGCCCGCGTTCCCGAATTCAAGGCGTGGCTGCGGTCGCTTCACCCTGTCGAATAGGCGGTTGACCCCGCCGTTCTGCCGTTTTACCCGGGGCCTGGCTCCGGGTTTTCGTTTTGGCGTTACCTTTGCATCAGGAACTCCGGGAAACCGGATTGCCGGAAAACAAAAAAAGTGATGCACAACCAAATTCGAAAAATTATGAAAAAGAGGATTTTTGCAGTTGCCGCAGCCCTCTGCCTGATGGCGGGAACGGGCGCTTTCGCACAGGAGGCCAAGCCGGCCGCCGCTCCCAAGGAGCGTCCGACCGTGGAACAGATGGCGCAGCGCATGACCGAACGCATGCAGAAGGAGCTGAAGCTCACCGATGCGCAGGCCAAGGAGGTTTACAACCTGAATTTCCAGCAGATCAAGGAGATGCAGGCCATGCGCGAGAAGATGCGGGAGGCGCGCAAGGCCGAGGCCGAAAAGATGAAGTCGATCCTGACGACCGAACAGTTCGTGCAGTGGTCGCAGATGCAGGCTCCGCGGCCCGGCCAGCGCGGTCATGGTCCCCAGATGATGAAAAAAGGCGACCGTCGCGGAGGCGGCAAGGAGTGCTGTGACAAGCCCTGTCCGAAGAAGGACAAGAAGGGAAAGGAGTGAGGTTAGGTCTCTTGAGGCTTGTTACGGCCGGGGCGTCGGTTTGGTCGACTGACGCCCTTTTTTTGCCGATTCGCCCCGTGCGGGGCGCAAAACAAGCATAAAAAGAATTAACTTTACGCCCGTTTTCAACGCCGCCCGGGCTTAAGAAGCCCGATTTACGGGCGGATGGGACGGGAAACGCTATCGGGCCGGTTCTGCGCCGGGCTTAAGAAGCCCGACTTACGGGCGGATGGGACGGGAAACGCTATCGGGCCGGTTCTGCGCCCGGGTTTGAGAAGCCCGCTTCATGGGCGGGCGGAGCGGACGCGCGTTTTCAGCCGGTTCGCCGCCGAAAAAGAGATACACACAAACAGAAGATATGAAACGAACACTACTGACTACCCTGCTGACGCTTTTCGCCGCCGCGGCATTCGCCCAGAGGGGCGGCGTCACAGCCACGGTCGTCGACGCCGACACCGGGGAGAGCGTCGTCGGAGCGGTGCTGACGCTCACGCCTGTGAAAACCCCGGAGAAGAAACAGTATTTCACCTCGGCCTTCAAGGGCGCGGTGTCTATTCCGTCGCTCGCCTACGGCGAATATTCGCTTTCGGGGGCTTTCCTGGGCTACAACAACCTCGACACGACCTTCCGGGTCTCGGCTTCGAAGGTCAGCCTCGGACTGCTGAAACTCAAGCCGGGCGTGCAGATCGAAACGGTCGTCAAGGAGGCCAAGGCGCTGCGCACCTCGCAGAAGGGCGACACGGTGAGCTACAATGCCGGAGCGTTCAAGGTCGTGGCCGACGCCGATGTCGAAGGGCTGCTGAAGAAGATGCCCGGCATCACCGTCACCGACGGCACGGTCGAGGCGCAGGGCGAGACGGTCAAGAAGGTCTTCGTCGACGGCAAGGAGTTCTTCGGCGAGGATGTCACCACGGCCATCAAGTCGCTTCCGGCCGAGGCCGTCGACCGCGTGGAGGTCTACAACAAACTCTCCGACGCGGCCGAATTTTCGGGCATGGACGACGGCGAGGGCTACAAGGCGCTCAATATCGTCACCCGTCCGGGCATGCGGCAGGGCCAGTTCGGCAAGCTCTACGCCGGATTCGGCTACGACGCCGACACCGAGACCGAAGACAAGTTCAAATACATCGCCGGCGGCAATGCCAACGTGTTCAGCGGCGACAGCCGTATTTCATTCATCGGCCTGTTCAACAACGTCAACCAGCAGAATTTCTCGTTCGAGGACATTCTGGGCGTCTCGGGCGGCGGTGGCGGACGTCGCGGCGGCATGGGCAATTACATGGTGCGCCCGCAGAGCGGCGTGGCGTCGGTCAACGCCATCGGCGTCAACTACTCCGATACGTGGGGCAAGCGCAATCAGGTGACGTTCCAGGGCAGCTATTTCTTCAACAACACCAATACCGAGAACCGTTCGACGGTGGAGAAATGGTACGAGGCCCCGATGATCCCCGATACGCTGTCGACCAACGGCTATTCCGACACGAAGGGCTACAACCACCGGTTCAACGCCCGTCTGGAGTGGAAGATCTCCGAGAACCAGAACCTGATGATCCGCCCGCGCTTCAGCTACCAGTCCAACGATCCGTGGAGCCGCACGACCGGATGGCAGTACGGCGCACCGGCCGACGGCGGCAGCGGTTACAGCCGCACGGACAACTTCAGCGACGCCCTGCGCCACGGCTACAACGTCGGGACGAGCGCCGTCTACCGGGCCAAGCTGGGCAAGAACGGCCGCACGATCACCCTTGACGGATCGTTCAGCTACTCGGACAACACGAACAATTCGAACTCGTGGTCGAACATCCTCGCAACCCAGCCCGACCGGCCGGCGGTCGACCCGGTGACCGGCGTCTGGGACCCGGCGAACTACACCGAACTGCGTTACCTGCGCAACCTGGCGCCGTCGTCGTCGTACAGCCTGCGGGGCAGCTTCACCTACACCGAGCCGGTGGCCAAATACGCGCAGTTGAGCTTCCAGTACCGTGCGTCGTACAACTCGCAGGAGCGCGACAAGCGTTCCTATATCACGGGCGACGATTTCTCGACCGCCGGACTTACCCCCGACCGTTCGCTGTCGAACTCCTACGAGAGCGGCTACCTGACGCAGAGCGTGGGGCCCGGATTCCGTTTTTCGAAAGAGCGCAACACCTTCATCGCCAACGTCTACTACCAGCGTTCGGCCCTCGACGGACAGATCGTGCGCGACGATGCCGAGAAGATCAAGCACGCCTACAACAACGTGACCTATTTTATGATGGGCCAGCTGAACATCAACCGCGAGAACTCGCTGCGGCTCTTCGTCTCGTCCTACACCGACAGCCCGTCGATCACCGACCTGCAAAGCGTTTACGACGTATCGGACGCCCAAAACATCAGCCACGGTAATCCGAACCTGAAGCCGACCTACTCGCACCGGGTGAATTTCCACTACACCAACTCCAACGTCGAAAAGGGCCGAACCTTCATGTGGATGTTCTCGATGAACACGACGCTGGATTACACGGCCCAGCATCTGGTGCAAAGACCCGGTGACATCACCATCGACGGACAGGCCTATTCGCCCAATTTCTACTCGACGACCGAGAATCTCGACGGTTACTGGCAGTTGCGGACGCACTTGAGCTACGGCCTGCCGATCGGGTTCCTCAAATCGAATTTCAACGTCATGGCGGGCGTCATCTACACCAAGACCCCCAGCATGCTGGGCGGCACGGTGGACGCGGCGACGGGTATGATTTCGGGCGGCGAGCGCAACGACACCAAGAATATGGGATACGACTTCCGGGCCGTGCTGGGCAGCAACATTTCGGAGAACGTCGACTTCACCCTCTCGTGGAACGGCACCTACAACGAGGCCACCAACTCGCTGAACGCGGACAAGTCGAAGAACCGCTATTTCAACCACACGGCGCAGGGCAACCTGAAGGTGGTCTTCCCGCTGGGCTTCACCTTCACGGCGAGCGCGGCCTACTCGCAGTATATCGGCTTCACGAACGATTACTCGGAGGATTACCTCCTGTGCAACGTCTGGCTGGGCAAGAAGGTCTTCAGGAACAAGCGCGGCGAAGTGATGGTCGGCGTCAACGACCTCTTCAACCAGAACCGGGCCTTCTCGCGCTCGACGGGTTCGGGCTACACGCAGAACTCGACCAACAGCGTCATCGGCCGCTACTATATGGTGCAGTTCAACTACAACCTGCGCCGTTTCGGCAAGAAGGGTTCGCGCAATATAAAGGATTACGACGGTGTCGAGTCCTCCTCCGGTTCCCGCCGCATGGGACCCGGCGGGCCGGGCGGACCTCCTCCGGGGATGTTCCACGGACCGCGGTAAACCGGTCCCGGGCCGGATTGAGCAGGTTGACGAGAGCGATCTTCGTCAACCTGCTTTTTTTCAGGTCTCCGGCAGCGGAAATGGAATCTTTATAAATTGCAGATTTTTTTTAAATTTTCGGTAAAATGCTTGTATATACTAAAAATTTTATCGATATTTGTATGTGACTGTATCTCCGCATGATGGCCTTTCGCGGTTGTTTTCCGCCAAATCGCTCTGGGCGAACAACATATGTGCTAACAGATTAAATGATGATGCCATGGAGAAAACAAGTACAATGAAACAGGCGGGGACCTCCGTATTGGTTGCCCTTGCTTTGATTTGTGTCGTTTCGTGTGCGAAAATCGACGACGAATCGTCCGCCGTCGCACCGGAACAGCCCGCTCGGCCTACTGTGCTCTTGCCGACGCGCAGTTATGAAGAGGCCCTTTCCCTTGCCCGGAAGAGCATCGCCCTTGTCGACCGGGGCCAGACCCGCTCGGCCACAGCCCGTTCGATCCGCAGCGAACGCGGCCAATGCGTCACTACCCCGTCCACGCGCAGCGGCGCCGGGAGCGACACTTTGATGTATGTTTTCAATTTTGAGAACAACGACGGATTTTCGGTCATTGCCGCCAACCGCGCCGTCGATCCTGTGCTGGCTGTCGCCGAAAAGGGAAACTACACCTACGGCGAACCGACCGGCGTGGAGAATTTCGATTTCTATATGGACGCCATGGCGCAAAGTCTGGCCGTGATAAAGCCGCCGAAGTTCGACACGATACGCACTACGCCTAAATTCAAGACGGTGGAGGTCAATGAATCCCGGTCCTGCGACCCGCTTATTCCGGTCAGGTGGGGGCAAAGATCTCCCTACGGAGACTATTGCAGCAATGGGTATTCCGGCTGCGTGGCGACAGCCATTGCACAGATTATGGCCTATTACCGTTTCCCGTCTTCTTTCACGACGACCTACACCGATGCTCCGCATGCGGGAGAGACGATCGCTTTGAACTGAACTTCGATAATAAGTTATCCATACGTATACCAAGTACCCGCACTGATGCGGGAAATCGGACAACGGGTAGAAATGACATACCATCCAATAGATGAGAATGATATGGAGACAGGAAGTAGCGCTTTTTCGTATATGGCACCCGATTGTTTGATATCTTTTGGCTATAGTTGCGCTTCGGGCCTTGCAAGCTATGAGATAGCTTCAATTAGAACCAATTTGGACGAAACACACCCCGTTTATGTAAGGGCGAATGATATTTCAGAAGGAGGCCACGCTTGGATTGCCGATGGATATATCTATTCGCGTATCGGTACGGAATATTACGAAGAAATATTGATCGACAACGGATTAACCCTATATTACGACTATATACTGACAAATTCTACCGTTCAGACAACCAATCTGGTCCATTATAATTGGGGCTGGAATGGCAGTTGTGATGGCTATTTTGCTCCTGGAGATGGGGTCGCTTCTGGCAATGGATATATCTTCAATGGATTGCAGATGATAACATCGATCCGTTTACCCCGTATTGATAGTAATTTAAATCAAGATTTCTTATGAAAAAGTTGATAACAATTTTAGTCCTGTCGTCGGCGATGCTGTCGGCATGCGAAGGTGATCCCGAGTTTGTTCCTAAAACTTCGGTGGAGGCGAAAATCCACGAACTGATGATCGGTTACGATGGAAAAATCGATATGGCCGTATTCATAGCGGACGCACAGCGGGGTGTCTGGCTGATTGACGACATCGATATAACCTATACGAATGGAAAAACCGAGAGTGGCGTTATGGACGGAGCGGCTCTCATGAATAGCATGATGCTTCTTCCCACTGGTATATGCCGTACATTCTTTACGCTTATGCATATTCCCGGCCCGACGGTATATTCGGAAGGCGATCAATGGAGTGTCAGCGGTGAAATGAAGAATACATTGGCCCTTTATAATCCCGGGATCGAAGAGAGTGCGAAGACCGCCAACTATGATCAGTATGCTGCCCGGACGACGCTCGAACTGCTCTATTACAAGAACGGTGTATTCGTGATGAAAGGCCGGCAACCCTTTGCATACATGGGTGGACAGACTTCGAAGGGCGTTTACGAGGATTACTGCCGGGTTGTCGGGCATATCGCCACCGACAAGGCGACGGTGGATAGATACCTGTCGTATATCTCCTACAAGCAGTATAAGGAGGAAAATCCCGATAAATTTTAGACTGCCGTTTACTCACAAAAGAGACGCCGGACCAAAATCCGGCGTCTCTTTTTGCGTGTGTACGGAGCCGTTAGCACCCTTCGTCCCCGTTTTCCTTCCGGACGGGATGTTCCCGTTGTTCGCGGCCGATCACCTGGTGAATGCCGATGCAGGCCAGCCCTCCGTAAACGACCGTGAGGATGATGAGCCACTTGATTTCGGCGAAAACCTCGGGGATCGAGGCCCCCATGGTCTGGATACGGATGAAGCCGTTGACGCCGTGGCTGCTCGGGAACAGCTGTCCGAGGTTGAACAGCCAGTCGGGAATGCCCTGGCGCGGGTACGACACGCCGCTGAGCATCAGCACCGGGATCGAGGTCCACAGCAACAGCAGCAGCGAGTTTTCGCGGTAGCGGAACAGCGTCGAAACGGCGATGCCCATGGCGATGCAGGCCGCCAGATATGCCGCCATGAAGAGCATGACGGCTCCCGTCGCGCCGTTCATCGGGAAGTGGAACAGCCGGTAGTGCAGGCCGAGGATATAGGTGCAGGTCACGGCGTAGATCAGCGCGTAGACCAGTCCGCGTCCCAGGACGATGGGCAGCGTCGACATCCGCCGCCGCCCTGCGGGGCAGAGTTTGCGGTAAAGTCCGAATTCGCGCCACGTGCCGCCGATCATGCCGATGCCGATCAGCATCGTCTGCTGGATGATGACCATGATGATCGCCGGCATGACGAACGTGCCGTAGCCCAGATAGGGGTTGAACAGGTTGTGCGACTGGTAGATCACGGGCTGGGTGGTGGCCTGCGCCTGCGGGATGTTGGCCCCCTTGGCGATCAGGCGCTGGAATTCGACCATCGCCCCCGTCTTGCCGATCGAGGTCACGACCTCCTGGAAAACCTGGCGGTACATCAGGAAGTAGCTGGCGTCGGCGTAAATCGCCACGTTGGCCTGCTCGCCGCCGTAGAGTTTCTCCTCGTAGTCCGACGGAATGTAGACCACGCCGTAGATTTTGCGGCCGTAGAACAGCTCTTTGGCCTCTTCCATCGAGGTCGGATTGTAGGCCACATAGGTGTTCGGCCCGGCGTTGAAGGTGTCGATCAGACTGCGGCTGGTCGGCGTGCGGCATTCGTCCACCACGCCGATCGGCACGTTGCGGAGCACCTGCGATCCGTAGGCCAGCGAGTAGGCCGTGGCGTAGATGATCAGGGCGAAAATCAGAATCAGCATCACGCCACCGTCCTTGAAGATCGTCCGGAACTCGTTGCGGACGACCGATCCGAGCTGTTTCCAGTAAGAGGCTGTTTGTTTCGTAAATCGGCTCATATCACAATCTCCCCCAGAATTTTTCCTCCGTGCAGACCCTTTTCAGGCGCGGCAGGCACAGGAGCGGTAAAACGATGAACAGCGACATGTAGCAGAGGTCGGGCAGCGAGTAGACCCACGGCGTGCCGCGGAGCATCTGGTCGACGAAAATATCGGTGTAGAAGGTGAACGGGAAGATCTTGCTCACCCACTGCATCGGCTCCCACATGGCCATGATCGGGAACGTCAGTCCCGAGAAGGTGAAGGCCAGCACCGAATATCCGCCGCCGATCGAGAGCGACAGGCGCAGGTTGGCCAGCAGCGAGACGATCAGCACCGAGATCGACTGGTAGCTCAAAATGAAGAGCAGCGTGCCGGCGAGAATCACCGCAAGACTGCCGTTCAGCGGCGTTCCCACGATTTTGAAGTTGATCACCAGCATCACCAGCGAGATCAGGAACATCACCGCCGTGATGGGCAGCACCTTGCCCGCGAGCGCCGCCGCGACCGAACCGTTTCCCGTGCCGAGCCATTCGCGGGCCGTGGCGTGCTTGAGTTCGGTGCCGATGGCGAAAACGGTCACCATCACCACGAAGATCATCAGCATCATGGGCATGAAACTCGGCGAGAGGTAGTATCCGTAATTGATGTGCGGATTGAAGAGCACGTGCTTGTCGAAACGCACGGGCATCAGCTGCGCCATGGCCTGCCGCTGCGTAAGCCCCTGCTTCATAAGCACCTGGAGCTGAATGCCGGCCGTGAAGGTCGTCACGGCGGTCTGGATGTCCTTCGACAGCAGTCCGTTGACCGTGATGTTCGTTCCCGAGACGTAGTTTTCGAGGCGGGTCTGGCTGTTGCTCAAAATGTTCTTCTCGAAGAAGGCCGGAATCTGCACGATGGCCATGATCCGCCCTTCGCGCATCAGCCGCTCGCCCTCGTCCATGCCCTGAATGCCGTAGGCCACCATCGCCGTCGGGGTGTCGTCGATCATCTGCACGGCCTTGCGCGAAAGCGTCGTGTTGTCCTGGTCCAGGACGGCGATCGGGATGTTGCGGATTGCACCCTGGTTGAACAGCAGGGCGAAAAACGCGAACGACACCACGGGCAGGACGATCATCAGCACGAAATACATCGGCTGACGGGTTATCCGGCCCGTCTCGCGGCGCATCACGGCGCAGGTGTTGTGCAGGAATCCGGGCATCGCTTACTTTCCGATTTGGTCCCAGTCGACGAGCACGCTCATGCCCGGGCGCATGTTCGCGGCCTCGGTGACGGCCTTGGCCTTGATGGCGAAGGTGCGGATGTCGAACCCGCCCTGCGTGCGGGTCGCCGACCACGTTGCGAAATCGGCCTGCGGGGAGATGTAGGTCACCTCGAACTCCACGTCGCTGTCCAGCGCCGGGACATAGCCGTTCATGCGGGTCCCGATCCGAAGGCCCGGAAGCAGCGTCTCCTTCACGTTGAAGGTCACCCACAGGTCGCTCATGTCGAGGATGGCCACCACCGGATAGCCGCTGCCGACCAGTTCGCCCTCCTCGGCGATGATCGTCGAGATCTCGCCCGTGACGGGCGAATAGACCATCGCGTCGCTGATGTACGACTCCACCTCGCTGACAGCCCCTTCGGCCTGGCGGACGCGGGCCGCGGCGGCCTCCTTGTCCTCCTTGCGGGCGCCGTCCGTCGCCATGTCGTACTGCGCCTTGGCGGCCAGCGCCGTGGCCTCCATGGCCTTGTAGTTGGCCGTGGCCTCGTCGAGCTTCTGCGCCGGAACCACTCCGTCGTTGTAGAGGTTCTGCACGCGCTCGTAGGTCTTGCGGGCCAGTTCCAGCCCGGCCTGCGCCTTCTGCCACATGTTCATCGCGGCCTCGATCTGCTGCACGCGGGCGCCGGCCAGCGCCATGGCGTCCAGCGCGGCGGCGGCGCTCTTCACGGCCTCGGCCTGCCGGAGCTTGGCCTCCAGTTCGGGCGTCGAGAGCGTGTAGAGGAGCTGTCCCTTCTCCACGCGGTCGCCCTGGGCCACTTTCATGTCGTCGATGCGGCCCGGAACCTTCGACGAGGCTTTGTAGGTGGTGCACTCCACCGTGCCCTGAATCAGCGTCGGGGTCCGTTTGGTGAGGTACCAGCTGATCAGTACGACCGAGAGGACGATGACCGCTGCGGCCGCCAGAATTCCGATTACGTTGCTTCGTTTCATATCGTTTGTTTGTTATCTATTTCGTATTGTTTGCGGGGGCCGACGGGCCGTAACGTGAAGCCCGCCCTTTCCCGATCTAATTTCCGCTTCTTGAGCCGTCGAAGAGAACCGCCTGCGCGTCGTTGCGGCGCGCGTAGGACGGATATTCGTCGCTGATGCCCGCGGCCTCGAGCAGCCGGGCCAGCAGCAGGTCGTAGTTGTAGGCCGCCTGCAGCCGCTCGGTGCGCACTCCCGCGAGGTTCAGCTCGGCGTCGATCAGGTCCGACGAGGAACTCATCCCTTCGAGGAACGCGGCGTTCTTCATCCGGAGATACTCCTCGGCGAATTTCAGCGACGCGTCGATCGAGGTCATCTGGTTGCGGTAGTTCATCATCTGGTTGTAGAGTTTCTCCACCAGCACCGCGATGTCCTTTCCGGCCTTGTTCTGCAACTCGCCCACGCGGCGCACGGTCTGTTTGGCGGCCGAGTACTTGTATTCGCGGTTGAGACCGTCGAAAATCTTGATGTTGACCCCCACGCCCACGGCCCAGCGCGGCACGAGTCCCGCCACCTGGTAGTTGTAGAACGAACCGCCGCCGATGGCCGCCACCTGCGGCAGGAAATCGGCACGCTGGGCGCGCACGCCCTCCTGGGCCAGTTCGCGCTTGAGCGACACCTGGCTGAGCAGCGGGTTGCGCGCCTGCGCGAGGTCCTGATAATAGGCCAGATCCTCGACCTTCGCGAGCAGGAACATCGCCGTCACCGGACGCCAGTCGCTCTCGCGCCCCAGGGTGTTCGACAGCGCGCTGGCGATGGTCTCGGCCTGCAATTTGGCGTTTGCCAGCTCCCGTTCGGCCTCGGCCATCTTGAACTCCACGTAGAGGCGTTCGGTCTGGGCGATCATGCCGTTGCGTTCGAGCGCCCGGGCGTCTTCGAGATGCCTGCGCACGCCGTCCACCACCTGCTGACGCACGGCGACGACCTGCGTGGCGAGGGCCAGTCCGAAATAACGCTCCACGAGTTCCGAGATCAGCGCGTTGCGGGTCTGGTCGCTCTGCGCGACGGCCGTCTTCTCGTTGATCCGCGCGGCGCGGTTCGCGGCGTTGATCTTGCCGCCCATCCAGATCGGGACGGTCACCTCGCCTCCCACGAATCCGAGGCTCTGATCCTGCACCTTGAGGAACCAGTCGGCATCCATCATCGGGTTCAGAAGCCCCTGGAGCGTCGGAATCTTGTCGGCGGGGATCAGTCCGTTCTGCACGAGCGCCGTCAGTCCGCCCGCCACGCCCTCTTTGACCGGGCCTTTCAGGTCGTTGAAGTCGAATCCGATGTCCTTGGCCATGTAGGCGTATGCGCCCGTGACGTTGATCTGGGGCATGCGGAGACCGATGGCCGCGCGGCGCTGCTGCTGTGCGGCGCGCTCCTCGTAGGCCGCGGCTTTCAGCGCAGGGTTCTCCGTGAGGGTGACGGCGACCGCCTCGTCGAGCGAGAGCATCCGCCCGGCCTCCTGCGCGGACGCCGCCGCCGGGATCGTCGCCGCCGCCATGAAGGCGATCTTGACAGCTATTTTCATAGTATTCATGCGTTTATTCGACAAAGATAGATTTTCTTGCAATATCTTCTTCAGCCCGGAGGGCGTTTAGGACATTTTTAGGCCCTTATGGACACAAATCACGCCCGTTTCACCTTCCGAGGTGGGCGTTGGCCCGGCGCACGCCTTCGGCCAGTTCGGGATAAACCCGCACGTCGACACCCGCTTCGCGCAGCGTCTGCGCCCCGCGGCAGCGGACGAACCGGTCGGGTTCGTACAGCGCAAAGACCACGCGTGCGAATCCGTGGCGCAGGATCAGCTGCGTGCAGCTCTCCGGCTCGCTCTTCCGCTGCGAGCACGGCTCCATCGAGGAGTAGATCGCCGCCCCGCGCAATTCGGCACCCGCATCGAGCGCCTTGCGGATCGCCTCCTGCTCGGCATGGTGCGTGGGCGAAGTCTCGTGGGTGTAGCCCGTGAAGCTCCTCCCGTCGGGAAGCGTCACCACGGCCCCGACGCAATAGGAGGTCCGGCTGGGCACGCACCGCAGTCCTTCGGCCACGGCCTGCGTCAGGTAGCGGAGGTCTTCGTCCCGGGTGTCGGGACGAAGCGTGCAGGTCGCAACCTCCATGCCGCCCAGATTCTCCCGCCGGCATGCGGCCCCCTCCGGGACCTCGAACCGGAACTGCGCGCCGCCCCGCTCCGGTCCCAGCGTCAGCTGCGGATTGACCGCCCGGCGCACCGTGTCGGCCATCCCTTCGGCGAGGAACATGCGCAGGACGGAGGCTCCCCCTTCGACCAGCAGACGCTCCACGCCGCGCTTTTCGAGTTCGGTGACGATCGCTGAAGCCGTAATTGAACTGTCGCTTGAAATAACCTCTGCAACGCCTTTCAATTCCGGAAGTTCCTTTTCTGAAAACACGTAGCGGTCTGCGTCGCCCTCCGTGAAGAAGCGCATCGACGGCGAGAGCCGTCCCGAGTGTGTGAGGGTGACTTTCGTCAGGTCGGGCCGCATGCCCCGGGCACGGCGCAGTTCCCGCGCCGCGGCATCGCGCAGGAGCAGGGCGGGATCGTCGCGCCGCAGCGTTTCGGCTCCCGCGAGGATCGCGTCGTGCGAGGCCCGAAGGCGCAGGACCGCCTCCCAGTCTTCGGGCGTCGAGATCATCAGCCGCCGGGGACTGTTGTCGTCCAGGTAGCCGTCGGCCGTCGTGGCGAAAGATAGTGTTATCTGCATCGTTTCAAGGTAAACAGGGTGACTTCGGGCCATGCGCCCAGCCGCATGGGATATGCAACATATCCCGTGCCGTCGTTGACATAAAGTGTGTGGCGGCCCGTGTCGTAGCGTCCGCTCCAGTGTTTGTAGATCCATTTCGCGGGCGACCATCCGCGACCCCAGAGCCTGATTTTCAGCTGCATCGAATGCACGTGCCCCGAGAGCGTCAGATCGCCGTAGCCGGCCTCGACGATCTGTTCCCAGAGCTGCGGGATATGTACGAGGGTGATGTTGTAGAGCGAATCCGGAACTCCGGCGTAAGCCTTGGGAATGGCCGTTCCCGGCAGGTCGCGGTCGTGGCGGCGTTCGCGCAGCGCGGGGTCGAACGACAACCCCGTGAGCGAGATGCTGTCCGCGCCGCGCCGCAGGTAGACGGTCGTGTCCTCCAGGACGGTCCACCCCATCGCCCGCTGGCGCGCGACCACTTCGCGGGCCTCCCCGGCCGCCGGGAAACGCAGCGAATCCTTGATGTAGGTTCCCACGTCGTGGTTGCCCGTGACCGACCAGACCGGGCCTGCGATCCGCCGCAGGAGCGCCGTGGTGCGTTCGTCCAGCTCTCCGGCGCGGATGTTCACCAGATCGCCCGTGAAGAACACCGCCTCGGGGCGCTGCGCGTTCACGCTGTCGGCCAGTCGCGTCAGTTCGCGTTCGGGACGGACGAGGGTCCCGACGTGCATGTCGGTGATCTGCACGAACCGGAAGCCGTCGAAGGCCTCGGGAATGCGGTCGGAGCAGATCTCCACCCGGTTGACGCGGATGGAGGTGCGTCCCCGGGTCGTGCCCCAGAGGGCGAACAGCACGAACGCGCAGGCCGCGACGTAGCCCGTGCGGCGCAGGTTCACGAAGTTGAACGCATAGAACGCCAGACGCGGCGGAACGGTGACGATCCACGCCCAGAACAGCCACATATAGAGGTACATCAGCTCCGGACCGTTGTCGCGGCTCAAGGCGCCTATGAGCGACGAGAGAATCGGCAGGGCGTCGGTCGCGGCGACCCACGCCACGAGTGCGCGGCGCACGGGCTGCTTCCGGCGGCGGCGACGGCGGAAATGGATGAAATCGGCGGCGATGGCCGTCAGGGAGAGTATCGACGTCAGAAAAAAGAGCATATACCTTTTATTTATATTCGGCAAAGATACGAAAAATTGCTTTTCCCGCGGTTTTCTTTGGCATACAACTTGCTGATTTGTCCGATGAGTTACAACTCTTTGAGAACGAGCAAGAACATTAATAAAACCAAATTCATTCGGCTTATGAAAACATTTCGACTTTTAATCGTGGCTCTGCTGCTTGCAGGTTCCGCGTCGGCGCAACGTTACGAACGCAAGGCCATGCGCGGCGAATATTCGCCTACGGTCTACCTGATCTCGGTGCAGGAGGTGGACACCATCTACAACTACGGGCCTTATGCGATGCAGCAGGCGGCGGTGCTCAACCGCATGGCCATGGACAACGCCACGCAGGACTACATCGAGACCCACCGTCCGGGCTTCCAGCAGGTCGAGAAACCGCAGTTCGTCTTCGCCACGAAGAACAACCGTTTCTCCTTCTCGCTGGGCGGTTTCGTCAGCCTCCGCGCCGGGTATGACTTCGACGGCATCGTCGACAACATCGACTTCGTGACCTACGACATTCCCGTTCACGGCAGTTACGATACCAGGCAGAAGCTGATGATGGACGCTTCGACCTCGCGTCTGTTTATGAAGGCCATCACCAACACCCGTGCGCTGGGCCGCGTGGTCGTGTTCATGGACGCCGACTTCCGCGGAGGCGCCGAGGGCAGCTACACGCCCCGCCTGCGTTCAGCCTACGTGTCGTTCCTGGGCTTTACGCTGGGTCGCGACGTGACGACCTTCTGCGACCTTTCGGCAGCCCCGACGACCATCGACTTCCAGGGTCCCAACGCCTATAACTTCAACTTCGCCACGATGATCCGCTACGAATACGCCTTCGCCGACAACCACCTCAAGTTCGGCGTTGCGGCCGAGATGCCCTCGGTCAGCGGCACCTACAACGACAATTTCGCGACGCTGAAACAGCGCGTTCCCGATTTCCCGGCCTACTTCCAGTATGCCTGGGGCGCCAACCGCGACAGTCACATCCGGGCTTCGGGCGTCGTGCGCAACATGTACCTCCACAACCTCCGCACGGGCAACAACACCTCGCTGCTGGGCCTCAAACTGCCGGTCGCCGGTATGCTTGATATTCCGCAGATGGGCAAAATGAATGCGGCTGCCGAACCGGCGGATCATATGGGGCAGGTCGTTATGTACATCCGCCCCCAGGGAGCCGGTGCAGAAGGTCAGCCCGTTGGCGGGACTGTCCACCAGATGGAGGAACCGATCCAGATTCTCCTCGTTGGTGATGATGCGGGGCAGCCCGAACATACCCCACGGCGGATCGTCCGGATGGATAGCCATTTTGACCCCTGCCTCCTCCGCCACGGGAATCACCGCTTTGAGGAAGACCTCCAGATTTTTCCACAGCTGCTCCTCGCCCATCGTCTGATATTGCTCCAGCAGCGCCTTCAGCTCCGCCTTGGAATAGCTCTCGTCCCATCCGGGCAGCGACAGTTCGCAGGTGAGCGGGTTCATTTTCTTCACGGTCTCGTCGTCGTAAGCCAGCGCGTTGGCACCGTCGGGCTGCGGATGCTCCAGCTCGCTGCGCAGCCAGTCGAACACCGGCATAAAATTATAGCAGATAACCTTGACACCGAATTTGGAAAGGTTCTTAATTGTCTGGATGTAGTTTTCAATATACTGGTCACGGCTTGGAAGTCCGATCTTGATATCATCATGTACATTAACAGATTCCACAACGTCCATATTAAAACCATATGGCTCAAGCTGTTTCTGCACTTCTGCAATCTCTTCTACCGTCCACACTTCTCCCGGCAGTTTATGATGCAGTGCCCACACGATGCTCGTCACACCTGGAATCTGTTTGATATCAGCAAGGCTGATCTTGTCATTACCCTCGCCATACCAGCGGAAACCCATCTGCATTGGCATATCTTTTTCCCCCTTAATCTTGATAATTGCATTATAGCATGTACATTTTTTTACTGGCAATTCAAGTTAATTGCTGTTTTTATTGCAAATCTTGCGATTCCGTTACTTTTGGCATTTTTCGAATCGTCCGGAATACCCCTGTGTATTTCTGCTGTTCCACCATGCGGTCTGAAAACGTACTCTACCGCATGGGGCTTTTTCTGCAGCTGTTCTATCTGCTTTAACGAATGAATGATCCGTTGAATTGCATTTAGCAGAAGGCTTCAATCTATATGTTTTATCTTGCCAGCAGCCCAGTCTCGATCCGTGCCAACCCAACAGACACTTTCGGAGATACCCG
>ERZ773148.1315-NODE-1315-length-20854-cov-6.619645_pt1 | contig 20854 bp, 10 predicted proteins | sample MGYA00580846_ERZ773148 | MGnify/ENA primary metagenome ERZ773148 (study PRJEB29015, sample SAMEA2737879) | human gut metagenome | biome: human gut; feature: human-associated habitat; material: faeces | place: China | collected 2012 ... | reverse complement strand
GGTATTCGGCAATGCGCCCGGCGTATACAGAATCCCATTTATCCTGAACTTCAATAGGCATACGTTTATATACACTATAAAGACGGTTGGTTGTATCTTTCAGCATCTCTTCACGAGTCATCAATTTGAGATCCCAGTCGTTTGTCAACGTGTGCTCGATAGACATATCCTGCTCGCGAGCAGCTCTTCCACGACCTTCGTAGTCGTCGAACAGATTAGCCGGTTCCGGGAAAGTTGTATTATTGAATATGCCTAAATGACGGGGAGCGGGCATCCAGTTACGGTGTGGGGCTTTCTGGTGATACATCATGCAGAACGGTTTGTTCTTGTCCCGTCCTTCAAGGAATTTAATTGCTTTGTCGGTAATAATATCCGTAGCATATCCTTTTTCTACGATATGTTTTCCGTCTTCCCAGAAATCAGGATCGTAATAGTCACCTTGCTCATGTTGGCCGCTAAGGATACTCCAATGGTCGAAACCTTGCGGTTCGCTGATGAGATGCCATTTGCCAATCATGGCAGTCTGGTATCCGGCTTGCTGAAGAAGTTTGGGGAATGTCTGCTGATCGCCGTTGAATGTACTTGCATTATCGGTAAAACCATTCTCGTGACTGAACTTGCCGGTGAGGATGCAAGCGCGTGAAGGTCCCGAAAGAGCATTGACAGCGTAACAATTATCAAAGCGAATACCTTCATTGGCAATCCGGTCCATATTAGGAGTTTGGATCAGATTTCCTCCATAACAGGACATTGCTTGAGTGGTGTGATCATCCGTCATCATGAAGATGATGTTCGGCTGTCTGACTTCTTCTTTCTTTTGGCTGTTGCAAGAAACGAGGCTTAGTGCTGCCAATGGGAGGAGTAGGGTAGAGGAGGTGTAATAGTTTTCCATAATGATGAAGGGGAGTGACTAAAAAGCCGGTTGCATCTCCAATTCCCTTCCTTCCGGAAGGAGGAGAAATTGAGATGCGACCGACTTTTTAGTCAGCTTTATTATAGTTTGTATTTTAATGACTGTTTCTTTCCGTTTACTTTCACTTCTACTTCCAGTCCGTTTTCATCGAACGCTTTGTTCTTGAACTTAGCTGCAAATTTAGGGGCATCTGCGCTTTTCTTAACTGGGTAGATAACTGTGATGTAACGTACAGCTTCTTCGCCGTCTTTCTTCACGTTGAAAGATACATTCATACGTTTGTAACGTTTGCGATAAGCAGTTGAGCACCAACCCGGTTCTTTCTTCATCGACATACCGTCGGGACCGAAACATTGCAGTTTCATGTTGCTGCCGTCTTCAAATTGTGTCAGGAACGTCATGTCTTCGCGGCTGTTGGCAATTTCTCCTTTTGGCATTTGATAGTGAAGATTGATGGAACCTTTGGCGCTACCGATCATTTCGTCTACAATGACAAAGTAAGTGTTGTCAACGAAGAAAACGGAACGACGGTGTTTCAGGTTCTTGTAACTAGGATTTTCGGTCACTAAAGTTTGGATAGCACCTTCCGGTTGCCACAATTTAGTCACAGATTCTGTCGTATCCAAGTTCTTGTTGTTCAGCGTTACTGTGTTGTGAACACAAGTCTGACGGTGCCAGTTGCGTTGTTCCATCACTTCGCCTTCACCGGCATAGACATACGAACCAGAATCCGGGAACAAATTCTTGCCGTTAAACCAAAGTTCAAACGTTCCGTTATCCGGCTGACAATGCCAGAATGCTTTCGGACCAGCTTTTACTACCATTTGCGTAGCATCCATTCCCCATGAGTTACGGAATACAAAGAAACCTGATTTCAAGAATCCTTTAGACATATAATCCGGCAATGCACCTTCTTTACCTTCAGTTGCGAAGTATTTGATAGCCTGGTTTTTGGGGAATAGTTTACTCCATGCTTTGTAGTTTTTCACCATTTCTTTCTTTGTTGTCAACTTAGCATCGCTGAAACATGGATTGGTATAATCAGGGAAAGAAATGTTTGCGTAGAACATAATCATGCTTTCGATTGTATCCAGATAATCTTGAGGGAATTCCTTACGGAATCCGTTGGCATCTGCGATACCTAAAGCTTTACAGAAAATGTTAATAGCTGCCAGATGATAATGTGGGTCGAGTTCGAACTGTCCGCCGTCTTCGTATACCTGTACATGAATTTCACGGTTCAGAATATCGATACCGCTTTTTCTCCATGCCGGAGCATCTTTGAATTCAGGGAAGAAAGCACCGGCGTAGATCATACGTTGAGCTTCAAACAGCAAGTGGTTACCTTGATCGGAATAATTAGCAAGGATATGTATAGCATGTTTGTGATAGTTTACCAGGAATTCTGTCAGGAAGTCCGGAGTGAAAGAAGGAGAAGGGAGGAATAACTGGAACTGTGAAGTCTGGTCTTGCAGACGATTACTAACTTCCAGCGGGCGCCATGCGAAACGTACGTTTTCTATTTCACCTTTGATTTTTCCATCACTTAACAGCTCATATTCTTTTTTGTCCATCTTTACCAACGGATTCTTTTTAATCCAGTCGATATACTGATGTGCCCATTCTTTAGCATATTTCTCGTCACCGGATATGCGATAAGCCTTTCCCATCGGAGTGAACCATTTGTGGCGGTGCAATTGCCAACGGAGTTCATTGTCTTTCACCGGCCAGTATTGCCAGTTGATGTCTTCTCCGTAGTTGTAAGAAGGCTGATAACCTTTATGTACGAAGAATGTATGTTTCAATCCGTCATCTGCCCACTGCTGTTCTTCTTTGCTGATAGTCACTTTGTTCAGATTGATATCCGGAGTTTTTACATTGGTACGTGCACGGTAATAGTCTAATAATGCTTTGGCAGCATCCTCATCTTTACCTTCCTGATGCAAAGCTTTCACTTTTTCCAATCCCGGATAGTCCAGGTTAAGAATTGAAAAGACTTCGCTTTTCAGTTCTTGGGCACTAGCTTTGCCTACAAAACAAGCGATTGCCAGCAGAACGATATACTTTAAAGTTTTATTCATGATATAATTTACGATTTTACGATTTACTATTTACGATTGAGAACACTCTTGCTTTTGTATTATTGGATCATTCTCAACTCTCCATGCTCAACCCTCAACTTCTTCAATTCCATGAATCTCTTCAATGCTTCCAGATAGTAATAGTCAGCATAGTTCAGTGGAGTGTCGATTTCAGAACCGTTGGGCAGTGAGCCGACAGAGTGCATCAGAATGAAACCTTGATTGTCACCCACTTTTGCAAGATATGCGTCGCTTGACAAACTCTTCAGAATCTTTTCCGCATAATCCAGATATTTTTGTCCGTCGGGAACCATTGTGCTTAGTTCGATCAATGCTGAAGCGGTAACAGAAGCGGCAGAAGCGTCACGTGGAGTTTCTTCAGTCACAGGTGCATCATAATCCCAGTAGGGGATAGCATCGTCTGTTTTAACGCGATCCATAATCATATCAGCTACTTTGATAGCGAAGTTCAGGAAAGTACTGTCGTTTGTTTCACGGTAGCAAGCTGTGTAGCCATATACAGCCCATGCTTGACCACGTGCCCATGAAGAATCGTCATTCTTGCCTTGGTGAGTTTGCTTGCGTTCAACAGTTCCGTCGTTGTTGTAGCTTACTACATGCCAGCAAGTATAATCCGGGCGGAAGTGATTGTTCATGGTAGTCATAGCATGCTTGATAGCAATGTCTTTGTATTTATTGTCACCTGTCGCTTTTGCTACATTAAACAGAAGATCGAGGTTCATCATATTGTCGATAATAACCGGGAAGTTCCATGTTCCGAAATCCCATGAACGGATAGCGCCGATAGAATCGTTGAAACGGCCGCAGAGGTTATCGGCAGTTTCTCTCATCACAGCGGCAATGGTGTCGTTGGGTGAAAGACGTTCTGCGTTGCCATAGCTGCAGTTGACCATGAATCCCAAATCATGCGTACCTTTATAATAGCGTACCGGATTCAGCAGATTTGTATATTGGATGGCTTGAGTTTTCAGTGTATCGTTTCCTGTCAGTTCGTATGCGTACCACAATGAGCCGGGGAAGAAACCACTCGTCCAGTCATAAACGTTGCAGAGGCGACGTTTGCCTAGCTGGTCAGCAGTGGGTTGTGCGCGTAGTGAATCTTTGAATGTTGATGAATCTCTTTCCAACTGACGGCAAAGGAAATCCATGCCATAACCGGTACGGATGGAGCGTGGCAACATTCCCGTACCACTAACCTCTTCAGCAGAAAGTTGTAATTGGGCAGAAGCTACATCCAGTCCTTTTTTTATCCAACTGTAGTCTTCCTTTGGGGTTGTCTGGCACGACGCGAGTGCAATACTAACCGAAGCAAAGAGAACAAGTTTCATTTTCATGTTATTCATTTTAAGTGATTGTTTTTAGAAGTTTTGTAACTGATACAAAAGTAGTGGAAAGGCTTAACTTTGTGTTGCAGGATTGTCCAAAAGGAGTTTGAACTCTGCTTTTCAAGTTTTGATTTTGTTGAAAAAGGTTTTAATTTTCTCCAATATGCCCTAATTAAGGCATATTGGAGAGAATGAGGACTATTCCCAATTTGGATTTTGATTAAATTTAATCATCAAGTCCATGTCTCTTTGTGGAATGGGAAATAGTTCATGCTTACCTTTTACAGTATGTCTGTAAACAACATAATTAAATTCAGTTTCCGCAGTCCACCAGTTAAGCAAATCATTGTATGTTTTTTGAATAGTTTCATAATATATTCCCCAGCGGATTAAATCCATGCGGCGGTGTCCTTCAAAAGCCAGCTCATAAGCTCTTTCTTGATAGACTGCTTTACGAAAATCTTCTTCATTTAAATCTTTTAAATCACAAATACTCGTCTTACTAGGATTACCAAATCCACGACGGCGCACCATATTGATCGCTTCATAAGCTTCATCAGTAGGTCCATGTTTCCATTCATTCAAAGCCTCTGCGTAAAGTAAAAGTACATCTGCATAACGTAGGAAATACCAATTAACATTTGATTTATCGTTATTGATTAATTTACTGGTGGTTACATATTTTTCAATGTCCCATTTAGCAGGTGTATAATTCTGTTTTTCTTTTTGTCCTTTAGTGGGGTCTTTGTCTTTTTCTTTAGCAGAATAATCGGTATCATTTTTTCCTTTTGTCCAAAGTACTTTATCATCATCGTATTTATAATTGGCAACGGAAAGATCGCAGCGTAAGTCTTGAGGATGTTCACGCCATTCTGTTACGAAAGTATGCACCACTTTCACATTTCCTGCGCAACTTCCACGCTGTCCTGCGATTGATGTGGTTTTAACTCCATTCCATTTTCCAATACGGCCTACAGGGTCACTGTTTCCTGAAACGGTAGGGGAGTAAAATGATATTTCGATCAAGCTTTCTGTTGGGTCCCAAACCCCGTTACAAGTGTTTTTCCATAATTGTTCGTAATCAGATAGAAGAGCATGTTTGCCGGATTCTATTAAAGTACGCGCGGTTTTAGCGGCTTCTTCCCATTTTGACTCATCATATACAGGATATCCTGCCCATGTGGCGTAAACTTTTGATAATAAGCCTAGAGCAGCCCCCCTGGAAAAACGATAGCTGTTATCGATGCGGTATTGGTCATCTTGTGCATAGGGCAGTATTCTACTAGCGTAAAGCAGGTCATCTTCGATGAATTCATACACTTTTTCCGGTTTTACTTGAACAAATGTTCTTGGATCTTGTTTCGACATTTCTGTATTGGTCATAAGAGCAATATTACCATATCTGCGCACTAATTCAAAGTAAAACATAGCTCTTAAAGCTCTTGCTTCAGCTATATATAAAGTGGCCAATTGCCGGTCGGTATCTGAGTATGTATTTATTTTGCTTGAGATTCTTTCTAGAAAATCATTCGCATTATAAACACCGGCATACAAAGATGACCAGGTAGTTTGTACTTCCGATTGAGTGGTAGGAAATGCATTGGCTGGTATGATACGATAGTTCTCCGTACTATTTCCTTCTGCCTGCTCCATATCTGTTCCTAAATTAAACAATATAGATAAATGATAGCCATATTGTCCATCTTCTATGGTTGAACGATAAACACCTTGTAATACAATCTCTGCCTCTTTAGCATCTCGCATAAAGTTTTTCTTTTCTACATCGGTGCTGGTTTCTTCGTCTAATGTGCAAGAATTAAAAGGTAATGCACATATTACTGATATTGCTATATAGTATAGAATCTTTTTCATTGTACTTAATTTATTATTAAAATTGAATATCAAGCCCAAAAGTAAATACTTTACTCTTTGGATATGCACCCCAATCTAGTCCAGGAGTCATCGGATTGCTCCCTGCTGTACTTACTTCCGGATCATAACCACTATATCCTGTAACACAGAATAAGTTTTGTCCTGTAGCATAAACACGAAGTCTGGATACATAGAATTTACTTGTCCATTTTTTAGGTAAAGTATAACCTAATGTTATATTTTTCAAACGAAGGAATGAACCGTCTTCTACAAAACGTGAATAGACATCATTGGTAATGTATCCATTATATAAAGGTACTTTATTGGATGCATTGGTCGGACTCCAGCGATCCGCTACTTCAGCCAGCATATTTCTACGTCCGCTTCTTGATTGAGTTGAATATAGACGGGTTGCATTATAAACGTCATTGCCGTAATTGAATTGTAGCATGAAACTGAAGTCAATCCCTTTATAATTTAGTGTATTGGTGATACCTCCATACCATTTGGGGATTGCAGAACCGATGACAGTACGGTCTTTGGTTGTAATTTTACCATCTCCGTCTTGATCTTTATATTTTACTACACCCGGTCTTAAAGGCTCTTTTGTACTATAGCGCGGGTCATTAACGACTCCGTCTTTTAAATACAATGTAGGATCGCCTGGTTTTGTGTAAAAATCAGAACTTTGGTAGATCCCATCAAACTCATATCCATAGATCAATCCTAAAGATTCACCGACTTTGGCTATGTAATCATATGCGGTGAAGTTGCTGTCGAATCCGGAACGTGCATACATCGCATCTACACCGGAAGCAAGTGACTTTAATGTATTTTTGATAAATGATATATTAAAGTTCGTATTCCAAGTAAAATCTCTTGTTTGTATGTTAATGCTGTTCACATTTAATTCAAATCCTTTATTTTGGATCTTACCAATGTTCTGCATTTGTGAGTTAAAACCTGTAATGTGTGCAAGTGATTGAGCTAGCAAAAGGTCTTTTGTGTTTTTGATAAAGAAGTCTGCTGTAATATTTAGGCGACTATCAAAGAACCCAAGATCTACACCTAAGTTCACGGTATTGGAACCTTCCCATTTCAGGTTAGCGTTTTTGAGTTGTTTCGGTGTCAATACCGTTACTGTATTATTACCTACTCCATATTTACTGGCTTCATATAAATCTAATGATAAATAGTTTGAAATACGGTCATTACCGACAGTACCCCAACCGAAGCGAACTTTAAAGTTTGACAACCATTTTATATCTTTCATGAATGCTTCTTCAGAAACACGCCAAGCAGCTGAGAAAGAGGGAAAGTATCCCCATTTATTCTTTTGGGAGAATACAGTAGAACCATCTGCACGTATTGTCGCTGTTAATAAATAGCGATTGTCATAATTATAGTTACCACGGGCGAAGAAGGATAGTAGCATCTTGTCATTATAGCTGGAGCTCACTTTACTAGGAGTAGCTCCGATGCCTAAATTGTCATTGCCCAGATTATCAAATGGGAAATCCATCGCTTCTCCTAATAGATATTCGCTGCTTTTGAATGAAACTTCATGGCCTAACATCACATCATAAGTATGTTTTTTAATCTTTTGTTTCCATGTGAGGTTATTATAATTAGTCCAACGTACGTCGCGTCCCATTTGAGTTCGGCCATACGGTTTTTCTCCATTACGATATGCTTCTTTAGAACCTGTTTTGTAAAAAATGTCAGTTCTGCTGTCAGTTGTATTATAGGTACCAGCTGTCTTAAATGTTAATCCTTTAATAATTTGCCAGGTTACAGATGCATTGGCTGACCACATTTCTCCACGTTTATCATTAGTAACGGATTCGGTTTGCATGACAGGATTGACTTGCGCAAGGCTTTCTCCAGTCTCTAGCATTTCAGGGTCAATAGCAGAATTTAATAATTCTTCATCTGTCAGCTTCAGACCACCTGTTGGACGTGCACTTAGAATTTGTGCTAACATATTAAAACGTCCGGAGTCTGCGGAAGTTCCCACACCTTTACGGTTCGTTTGTGCGTAATTAACAGTTGTATCAAAAGTGATGTTTTTTGTTATCTTTTGATTAAAGCGAATTTTACCTGTCGTTTTATCAAATCCACTATTCTTAAAAATACCATTTTCAATATAACGGGAAAATGAAGCTGTATATTTGGTATTATCACTACCGCCTGAGATGGATAGATTATGGTCTTGTGACCATGTCGGATTGAAAGTCTCTTCTTGCCAGTCTACTCCTTTCATTCCGATATAATCTTCCGCTGATTGATAAAGATAAGGAATTCCATTATCATCATTTCCTGATTTATAGTAGGAATTTGCATATTCGGTTTTTATTTCTCCTTGCAATTTAACGAATTCATAAGGAGAAAGTACATCTAACATTTTTGAAATCTTACGATAACTTGCAGAGCCGTTGTAGTTAATTACAGGGCGTCCTACTTTACCTGACTTGGTGGAAACCATAACCACCCCATTGGCTGCGCGCGCACCGTAGATAGCGGCAGAGGAGGCATCTTTTAAAACTTCTATAGATTCAATATCGGAGTTCGATAAATAATCGATATTATCTACTTGAAAACCATCTACGATATAAAGTGGAGAAGCATCTCCTGTTAAAGTACCTACACCACGGATGTTGATATTAAATCCAGCTCCCGGTGTACCGTCAGTTTGGGTAATTTGTACTCCGGCAATTTGTCCTCCTAAAGCCCCCATAACAGAACTGCTTTTATAGCCTTCAATGTCTTTGGAAGCGACGGATGCAACAGAACCTGTCAAATCACCTCGCTTCATGGAACCATATCCGACAACAACAACTTCGTCTAAAGTTTTATTATCTGGTACCATTTTAACATTCATAGGAGATTGTCCGGTATATTTAATCTCTTGGGTTTTATATCCAATATATGAGAAAGATATTATTGAACCTTTTGAGGTTGTTAACGTAAAGTTTCCGTCGAAGTCAGTAATAGCTCCAGTAGATGCACCTTTTACCATAACTGTTGCTCCGATAAGCGGAGTGTCTGTTTCATCTACAACAACACCTTTTACAGTTATATTCTGGGCTTGTAGGCTGATTGTGAAAATCAGTGCTAAGAGGGTGATATACCCTCTTAGTTTTATTGATTTAGTGATTGTATTATACATAGTTAATGATGTTTTGCTCATTATTTAATAAATTTTTTGTCAAACCATATAATGATAGGTGCTATTTTCTTTCCATTTTTTAATGATTCTCCGGTTTCTGTTGTATCAACGGTGACATTTGTAAGGAAAGTCATTTCTCCAACCATAATTCCATTAGCATATTCTCCATTACTATTTTTCCAGATATTCGGACTGATATGTATAGTCAGGTCATTAGGAACTACATAGGCTAATGCTACGGATAGTCTATCCGATTGATTAGGTAATTTCTTACTATGGCTCATGTCGTATACGCTGCCGTAATATGACATCGGATTCCTAGACCCGGTTGATAGTTTTATATCCATAGCTTTATAATATGTAGTCCATAGTTCATTTAAGAATGAACCGGCAGTTCCGGGTGCTCCTTTTACTAAAGTGCCTTCTGTGGGATAGTAGTTAAATGAACGGCGGTAATCTAATGCGAAATTAGAAGTTGTAGTTATTCCGTTAACTGTAACCAACGGAACTGTTGAATTACCACCATTTTTCGGATCAGCTTGGAAGACAAAAGGATTATAATGGATATGTACTCCATTATTTGCTTTTAAGTCATAATGAATAAATACAAGAGTTGTTTGAGATATCTGGCTATCTTTATCTGTTCCGGCTGTTGCTGTAACATAACAAAATCCTATTGTATTTGCTTTGACTTCATTTTTATCTGCGGGCCATGTAGCTTCTTGATTGAAACTGATTTTTCCTGTATTGCTATCGATTGTTAAGTTGTCACAATTATTTCCGTTCTTGATGCTCCATGCGACCGATACATTCCCTTTAAGCCCTGTTTGTGGACTTGGGAAAGTGAAGCTTTTTAATGTAGCATCCGCATTAGCTTCATTATCTTCTGTAATTCTAAATTGATTAGCATTATTTTCTTCTGGTACATCAATGTTGTTTCCATAACGAATATCAGTGAAGTAATTAGGATTCTCAATGATATTCAGAGTAAATGTTGCATCTGCAGGATTTTCTGCGTTTTTAGAGTTAGTAGCTCTCACGGTAAGTGAATAATTTCCTTGTGGAATAGTATTCCCTTTTTCTACAGAGATTGTTCCAGTTTGGGCGTCAAATTCTATCTGTCCCTTTAATGCATCCGGTTCATTAATCAAGCTGAATTGGATATTATCTCCTTTCAACCCTTCCTTAGGACTAATGGTGAACTTTGAATATTGATATTTATCAATACTTGTTTCATATTCGAATCCTGAAATTGGCTCAATGTATTCTACGACTTGTAGTGTAAATGCATTATTGAAATCTTCTTCTCCAAAATTGTTTTGAACATGTATTGAGATGACATAGTTATTCCCACTTTGCAATCCGTGGTCTTTGTCAACGGAAAGAACTCCGGTAGTTGGATCTATTTTAATTTTATCTGTTGTAGGGGTGATATTTTTTATAGAATATTCTATTCCTTCTAATGAACCTTTAAGTGCAGGCGCATTACTCTGAAATGAGGTCTTTCCACTTTTGTCGTTTTCAGCTTCTAGCATATCTTCGTTAGGAGTGTACTCCAAACCAAAAGGTGCTGACGTGACATTTATTTCTAGTGCATTCTCAAATATTCCTTCATCTTCAGAAGAAGCTCCGGTTGTTAGTTTTAATGAGATATTATAAATACCGGGAAGAAGTGCTGCGCTACCTTTGATAATACTTATTTTTCCACTTTTAGTGATGTCGAAGTATTTTGAATAGTCACTTTTGGCAATCTCATAGTTGGTAATGGTTACATGATCTCCATCTGTCTTGACTTGCGCTGTTGGTAGTTCTACTTCACTTGTTTCATCAATAATATCATTATATTTGACTTGGAGTTTGTTGGGTTCCACTGAAATTCCATCGGGGACGGCCTTCAAGAAGTTTATTTCTACAATATCTTTAAATTCATAATAATTCCCTCCGGATATGCATGATATGGATAATTTATATAGGCCAACTTGCATATCTTTGGTGCTATTTATAGATATGAATCCATCATTTGGGTCGATAGTAAAACAATCTCCGGAATAGGCTTCACCTTTTAAAGTAACTTTGGTTATAGCAAAGTCAGAAGGTGTATTTCCTTTATAAGTTGGGCTACTAATTCTTCCACTCATTGAAGGACCTATATCAGTCATACCTGAGTAGAATATTGTGAATTTAGTAGAATCAGTAGTTTCTGTATCATCACAAGATGTATAAACTACACCCATTATAACTATCATCAGACTCATTATAAGCCTTGATTTGGTTTTTAATAATGCATGTTTCATTTCTTAGATATATTAATTAAGTGTGTATGACAAATTATATTCTTTATTATCAATAATTACTTTTACTGATGTTCCATTTGCATGGAATGTTCCAGCGACCTCATCATCTGCTATATCTGTAAATGTGGCTGTCATATTGATGTTTGCTGCTTCCGTACCTTCATTAATTGGGTATATTATACTGATGAATCTTGCAGCACCATTTTCTATTTTAGGTTTGCGTATGGTAACTTGATAACCTTTACGTTCGGTTTTTTGTCCTATATCATTAGAAGTATTAGTCGTTTTTACGGATGCGCTATAATCGTTGGCTGTTTCAACAAAGGTTCTAAGCATGATATTGTTATTGTCGCTAAAAGCCGTATGTGCACCGTAAATATGGCTGTCTTTTTGTCCTTCGTCTATTACAACATCGCTTGATGCGTTTTCAATAGGACATAAATGAAAATTCACATTGATGTTACTGTTATGGTCTGCTGTGGTATCATATCCTTCATCTACTATCACAAAGAACTTTTGATTAACAAAAAATACAGAACGGCGATGAGTCAAATTCAGATGTTTTTCACCTGAAACAGTATATGTCGGATTTTCAGTAACCAAGACATCGTAGGATGTTGCTTCATCCGTCTTTGTTGTTAATTGAAGCAATTTCCCTTTCATACTATCATCAGGTATTGTTTTACTCATTATGGTTAACGTGTTATGTCTGGCTGTTCCGCGATAGGTCTCTCTATCGCTCCCACTGTATGCGTATGACCCTGCGTCAGGGAAGAAATTACGTCCTTTTTTATATAAACTAAATGTACCGTTATCTGGTTGACAGTGATATTTACTATTAGGATTATTGTTGTTTTTTAGGATCATCATCATAGATTGGTCATCCCATTTATTACGCAGAATATAATATCCTCCATTTGCATAAGCTTTTTGTAAATAAGTAGGTGTGGATCCACTTTGCCTTTCTGAAGCCATCCATTGTATTTCTTGATCATCCGGGAACATTTCTGCATACTTTTTGAAATTTTTAATGAGTACACTTTTTCCTAAACGATTGGAACGGGTATCATTAAAGTTTTCTACACTGTAATTGGGATAAGTGATATCCATGACAAAATGAGCTGGTAATTTTAACTTCTCAAGGTATCCTGCCGGAAATCCGCCAGCTTTATTATTTAATTGAGCTACTCTGTAAGTTTCATAAAAATCAGAGATGGCACCAACATGGTAGCTAATATCAAATTCGTAATGTACTCCATCTGCAAGGAACTGTTTATCTATTTGTTCTCCTAGTTTCTGAGAACCTTCTGATAGCCATTCATTAGCATTCTTGAACTCAGGCATGAGTATGCCTGCCATTGCTACAGCTTGTGCTTGGGTAACCAGAATGTTACCTTCTTTATAATAATTCAGACGAATACATTCTACTTCTTTGGCAAATGCTGTCAAGAAAACAGAGAGCCATTCTGGTGTGAAATTTTTAGATTGAATGAAATAAGTCATGATATCTATCTGTGAGATAACTCTTTCAGTTACCTGTAAACCTTTCCATTGATAATCAACATCATTCTCTTTTCCTCCTTCTTCGGGGAATGTTGTTCCTTCTTCATAAGGAAAAGTTTTAAGCCAATCCGAGTAAACATTGATCCATGATTCTGCATATTTTTCATCACGACTTGTGCGATAGGCTTTTGCTTGTGGAAGCATCCATTGATGGCGATGAATCTGATATTTAAATTCTTGGTCAGTGACTTTACTGGGAATGAACGACCAGTCTATTTTATTATCTTTGGTAAAAGAATAATAGATCTCTTTTCCATCCTCAACTCGCTCTGCAAATCCTCTAACATAAAATCTGTTTTCTAATGCTTGGTCAGCTATATTTAGTTCAGATGCCGTAATTGGTGTGTTCATCAGTTGGATATTAGGGTTGATGACACTTGTTCGATTTCTGTAATACTCTAATAATTCATTTACTGCATAGTAGTATTTCCCTGAATTATAAAATTCTTTAGCTTTTTCCAGTCCTGGATAATCAAGATTGATAACTGCAAATAGTTTTTCATCGATCACATCATTAGGTTGATTAGGAGGAAGCATATCTATGTCTATATTGCCTCCAGTCAATATTTCCTCCTCGTTGTCTGAGCATCCGGCAAATGCTAGCAGACCGAACATACAAATAAAGAAGATGTTCTTCATACTTTATTAGGTTTTAATTATTAAAAGTTATATTTTACTGTTTGCAAATGTAGTCTGTTTATTTATAAATGCTAATCCGTCTTGTTCACACTTTGTTCAAAAAATGATTTTTTGATATTAATATTGTTGAATCATATATTAATAATGTTTAGAAAAACGGTTTTTAGGCTGATATTAAGCTTTTTATACATCATAATGTAACTTTCATCCTATTCTTTTATGAAATGAACTAATTCATTTTGATACGGGAGGGAAACGGTACGGAGACGAACTAAACGCTAGTTGTCAATAAGAGATAAGCTGTCTTAATACTGTGTTTAGTTTCCTATCTTCTATAAATAATAATTAGCTCTACATTCTAGTTTGTGTTCCACTTAAGTCGAACTATCGCTCTACTTAAGTGGAACGCAAATTTATTAGGGAACGAAGAAAATAATAGCTCCAAGAAGAAATATTAAAAAGACTATTGCACTAGATTAATCTTTGTAACTATGAATTTAGATCAAAACCTTACTGAAAAAAGAAAAGTACTGTCTTATACATTAGGGTTGTTTGTTATGTACAAACTTTCACCTTGTACCTACAATAGAAATTCTTCTATATTGTCAGGAGTAATCACGGTGAAAGTTGCTTCAGGATAATTGTCTGAAAAAGCTTTGGGGAATTTGGCGGAGCGTTTAGGATTCCATTTAAATTCATAAGTCATTAGTTTACCATCTCCTTCTTCTATTAAATCAATTTCCTGCATAGCTGTTGTGCGCCAAAACCATGTATTATGCCATAAACGGTTATATTGGAGGTATTTGATACGTTCTGAAACGAGGAAGTTTTCGAATAAAGCTCCTATGTCTGAACGAGTTTCCGCCAACGAGAAATTAGCGATTACAGCATTGCGTATTCCATTATCATAGAAATATATTTTTCTGCTGCTTTTTAACTCATTTCTTAGATTTCTGCTGAATGAACTCAGCCGGAAGATTATATATGATTGTTCGAGTAATATCACGTAACGTTCCACTGTCTTGGGATCGAGATCACACAATTGCCCTAATTCATTATAAGAAACTTCTGAGCCAATTTGAAAGGCCAATGCCTGAAGAAGTTTCATAATCTTATCAGCCTTCTTGATATGCTCCCAGTCCAGGATATCTTTATATAAGTAGCTATCGGAAAGCTGTTTTAGTATTTCGCTTTCTGAACCGGGATGTGTAACGACATCTGGATAATAACCATACACCAGACGATGGGGGATGAGACGCTTCTCATCTAGTAGCCCATGATGGTTGACCATTTCTTTGAAAGAAAGCGGGTACATTTTATATTCCCATTTTCTTCCGGTAAGAGGTTCATTAACTTTGTTAGCTAAGTCAAAAGAGGAACTTCCTGTAGCAATTAATTGGATGTCACTTATCTGATCGGTAATTAATTTCAGACGTAATCCTATATTTTCGATACGTTGTGCTTCATCAATTATAACTATTTTTTTTTGCCCGAATATATATTTCAGGCGGGTTGCCGATATGTTCTCGAATAGGCTACGGGTATCTTGTTCATCTCCGTTCAGCCAGAGAATATCGTTGCTGTCTGTAAACATCTGTTTTAGCAAAGTGGTTTTCCCAACTTGGCGAGGTCCCATTATTATAATGGCCTTGCCTTGCCCTAATTTTTCTTGAATCGTTTGTTCTAATATTCTTGCTATCATAATTGACCTCTTTTATTTAAGAACAAATTTCAAGCTTTTTTTCTTCAAATCCAAAAATATTATGATTTTTATGGATTGGATTCCGTAAAAATCATAATATTTTTGGATTTACCTCTCTAGTTGTTTATCCCTTTGCTTTCTTAATATACTCCGTAGGCAAACATCCGAAATACTTTTTGAAACTCGTAGCAAAGTAAGACGGCGTATTAAATCCTACCATTGTGCTGACTTCTGCTATTGTATAACGGCCATCCTTCAGTAGTTTTGCCGCTTCATTGAAACGAATCTTGCGTATAAAGTCGATAGTCGATTCACCTGTGATAGCTTTCAATTTGAGGTGCAGATTAGAACGGCTCATATTCATTTCTCTGGCGAACTCGTCGGTAGAGAATTCAATATTATCCATATTCTTTTCTACGATGGCAACGGCACGTTTCAACAAAGCTTCATCCATGGCGTTGAACGTAATCTTTTCCGGTTCCACTTCCAGAGATTTGGAATACCGTTCAAGCATACGCCTGCGGGTACGCATCATATTCTGTATCTTCGTAGTCAGGATAGCCAGTGAGAACGGTTTCGGGATATAATCATCTGCTCCCATTTGCAGACCTTCCATCTGATCTTTGGTTTCGCTTTTGGCAGACAGGATAATCACAGGAATGTGACAGGTACGGATATTCTGCTTCACATTCTTGCATAGCTTGATACCATCCATCACAGGCATCATGACATCGGTCACAATAATGTCCACTTCATTCTCTTTCAGCTTTTCCAGGGCTTCTTCACCATTTCCGGCTTCCAGTGTATTGAAAAGTTCGGCAAGTCCGCTACTTAGATAATGGCGGATTTCATTATTGTCTTCTACGATAAGAATCGTACCACGTTTCTTGTCACCAGTTTCGATCGTTTCGTTTTCTACTTTTTCCGTATCAATGAAATACATCTCTTTCGAGTTGGTAGAATAAACTTGGTCCTCCTCATTTTTAGCGTCATTAGAAGCTAATTCGGAAGATTTATAGATGTTTATATCCTGTGGCAGATAAACAGAGAAAGTACTGCCTTTGCCTTCTTCACTGTCTAACTCAATACGTCCGTGATGCAGTTCCACCAAACGTTGTACCAATGACAGCCCGATGCCACTTCCTACGTGCTCACTCTCTATCTGATAGAAACGTTCGAATATTTTCCCCTGCTTGTTGATAGGAATACCAATACCGGTATCACTAACTTGCAGTACCAGCCAATTGTTTTCCTCTTTCAACGTAACAGTAATGCTTTGCCCGCTTTCTGTATATTTGAAAGCATTTGAAAGCAGGTTATTAACGATCAGTTCCAGATAATTCGGATCGAAAAGTTCCTCTTTTTCTTCCAGTTCGGAGTGGAGAGTATAAGTAATCTTCTTGTGGCGTGCCAGTTTATCGTAGAACAAGAAATTATCCTGTATCAGTTGATGCGCATTCTCTTTCTTTACTTTCAGCTCGAAAACTCCCAATTCGGCACGGCGATAATCCATCAACTGGTTGACAAGATGCAACAGACGATTGGCGTTGCGTTGGATATATTCCAGTTGGTTACGAGTCCAGCGATCACTAATCTTATTGATTATTTCTTGTAAAGGAGCTAAGATGAGAGTTAATGGCGTGCGAAGCTCGTGCGAAATATTGATGAAGAAACGCATCTTCATCTGGTTGATTTCTTCTTGATGCTCCTTGTCCCTGCGTTCAAGTTCCAGTTCCGCTTCCATACTCTTACGCATCCAGAAGAAGCGGAAGACGAAAGTGATAAACCCGATAAAAGTGGCGAGGAAAATCATGATTGCCCACCAGGTCTTGTACCAGATAGGGAGAACTATGATTTCCAACATTGTAGGTACAGTATTCCATTTTCCGTCACTATTGGCAGCTTTTACCAAAAAGTGATAAGTGCCTTGTGGTAGGTTGGAGTAGGAGACAGTACGTTTATCTGTCAGATAATACCACTCTTTGTCATATCCTTCCAGTTTATAAGCGAAAGTGTTATGTTGTCCGGAAATATAATTGGATACTACAAATTCAATCGTGAAAGCAGTTTGCCATGATTTCAGGGTGATACTTTCTGTCTCATTGATATTCTTAGTCAGGATACCGGTTTCATCATCCGGGCGAACTGTCTTGTTAAACAGTTGAAGTTTAGTGATAACTACCGGAGGCGTATAAGGGTTATCCAGCAATAGTTCCGGGCGGAAAGTAGTGATCCCGTTGATACCTCCGAAATACATCTGACCGCTCGAAGTGCGACAGAACGAAGAAGTATTAAACTGATTACTCTGTAACCCGTCGGATTCCGTAAAATTACGGAACCTCTCTGTTTCCGGATTGAAACAGGAAATGCCACGGTTGGTACTTACCCAAAGACGTCCGAAAGTATCTTCCAGAATACCATATACCACATTGTTGGGCAAACCGTTAGCCGTAGTATATCGTTTGATTTTCTTTTCTTTCTCATTAAAACAGTAGAAGCCTTCACGCGTACCTACCCAAATGATACCGTTGGCAGCCTCGTAAATGCAATTGGTAAACGTCTTTGTTACAGATGATTCCGGCAGAATAGGCACCTTTTCTATCTCGATTCCTTCCTGCTGAAAGACAGATATACCTTCCTCACCCCCGACCCAAAGCCGTTTATGGGAATCTCTGAACAGGATTGTGATTCGTTGTGAAGTAAATGGAGTACCGTCCTTTTCCTTATCAATGGTGGTAAAACTCTTTTTTTCCGGGTTAAAACTAACCAGAGCACTTAATGTCCCCAATAAGAGATTTCCCCCTTTATCAGGAAGAATTGCATATACATTCTCATTCACCAACTGGCTGTTCAGCTGATTGAAACTTTCCATTTTTCCACTGTTTCGATGGAGAACAGTCAGTCCGCCGGCATGTGTCCCTATATATACAAGTGATTTTTGTTCATCTACATATACGGCTTTGATATTGTTGGAACCAATACCGATTTCCCGTTCGTCTTCCTGTAAGATATAGTGCGTAAACTGTTGTGTCTTTGTATTATACAGATTCAAACCACCATCATTCGTTCCTATCCATAAGTTCTTATCCTTATCTTCCGTAATGCAGCTGACTACGTTATCGCTTAGAGAATTCTTATAGGGAATACGCTGGATATTCTTGAATCTGTTGCGGATAGGATGGTAATAGTTCAATCCCCCGAAATAGGTTCCAAGCCACATACCTCCTTGCGAATCCATAAAGATACTGCGAACCGAACGTTGTGACAAACTGCCGTTTTCTACCGGACTGCTACTGTAGGAAACGAAAGAATCGCTTCCTTCATGATAAATGTTTAGATCATTGAACGTTCCTATCCATAAGCGATTTTGCGAATCCAGTGCCAGAGAGCGGATATAATTGGAACTGATACTTTTAGGATTGGAAGAAGAATGATGATAAGCCTTGACCTCTTTCGTTTTCGGATTGAGCAGAAGCAGACCGGCTCCTTCGGTAGCTACCCATATACGGGTAGGAGATTGCTGCAAAATGGCCTGAATCTGTTTCGTTTCCGTTATCGGAGTAATCTTTTCCAGTTTCTTTTGAGGAATGGAATAGCTGTAAAGCCCGTCGACCGGGGTACCGATATAGATAATATCCCCCTGTCTGTAAAGAGCTGAAGCTATAAGCTTGTGCATAGCGGTACTAAAAGAATCGTCTACAAACTTGGATTCTTTAATATCGAACATGGTCAGTCCTTCCTGTGTGCTTATAAGCAACTGTTCCGGTGAGATTTCTGCAATACCATTGATTTGTTGCCGTTTGCCCTTTTTCTCGTAGAAGAAATTTCTGAATTTGTCTTTTTCTTCGTCATAATATGACAAACCATCCCGCGTACCGATCCAGACACGTCCCTGACTGTCAGTCTTTACGATTCGTGAAATGTCATTAGCAATACTGTTCGGATCCTCTTCATTATGTTGATAAACTGTAAATGAATACCCGTCATACTTGTTTACTCCATCATAGGTAGCGAACCACATATTACCTCTTTGGTCCTGATCGATAGAGAATACGGTGCTTTGTGACAATCCTTCGTTAATAGAAATATAAGAGAAGTTAATTTGCTCCGGAACTTCAGAAAAAACGCAAGTAACCCCTATACATAGAAAGAGTAGACAGATTGTTGTTTTTTTAAGGCTGTTCATTATTAGTTCATAAGATTAATAATGGCATCAAAGATAGCAAAATCTTTTATATGGAGGTATTCAATAGAGAGAAAGTAAATATAGGGAATGAAAAAATACCACCAATTATACAGATTAGCACGGATTTTTATATCGACAATCTTCGAATTACAATTAAATCTGTGTTAATCTGTGTAATCGGTGGTGAAACTTGAAACTGGTAGGTAATTTATTTAGCTAAATCTCCTATCTCGTCTAAATTCTTCTGAATATCTTCGTCATTCAATGTATAATTCACCAGATCACCGGCCAAATACTTGTCATAAGAAGCCATATCGATCAGACCATGTCCCGAAAGATTGAACAGAATCACTTTCTCTTCTCCTGTCTCCTTACATTTGTTAGCTTCGCGGATAGCCGCTGCAATAGCGTGGCTGGATTCGGGAGCCGGAATAATACCTTCGGACTGCGCAAACAGACAACCGGCTTCGAAAGACTCCAGTTGCTGTATATCTACCGCTTCCATCAGATTATCTTTGAGTAACTGTGAAACGATTACACCTGCGCCGTGATAACGAAGTCCACCGGCATGGATATGAGCAGGAGCAAAATTATGTCCCAAAGTAAACATAGGTAGCAACGGGGTATATCCGGCTTCATCACCGAAGTCATACTGGAACTTACCACGTGTCAGTTTCGGACAAGAAGCAGGTTCGGCAGCAACGAAACGAGTCTTTTTCCCTTCCTGTATGGTGTGGCGCATGAACGGGAAAGAGATACCTCCGAAGTTGGAACCACCTCCGAAACAACCGATCACGATATCCGGATATTCGCCTGCCATTTCCATTTGTTTTTCAGCTTCCAGTCCGATAATAGTCTGGTGGAGAGTCACGTGGCTAAGTACGGAACCGAGCGTATATTTACAGTTGGGAGTCATTTGTGCCAGTTCGATAGCTTCCGAAATAGCAGTTCCCAATGAACCTTGATAAGTGGGGTGTTTCGTCAGAATATCCTTACCGGCACGGGTAGACATAGATGGAGAAGGAGTGACCTGTGCTCCGAAAGTCTGCATGATGCTGCGGCGGTATGGTTTTTGTTCATAACTGATTT
>ERZ773148.1313-NODE-1313-length-20863-cov-18.456267_pt1 | contig 20863 bp, 10 predicted proteins | sample MGYA00580846_ERZ773148 | MGnify/ENA primary metagenome ERZ773148 (study PRJEB29015, sample SAMEA2737879) | human gut metagenome | biome: human gut; feature: human-associated habitat; material: faeces | place: China | collected 2012 ... | reverse complement strand
CCTCACCCTCAGCGCCTTGCGCTTCATCCTTTCTGCAAAGTCTGGACAATCTTGCCGGCAAGATTGTGAGACTGTTGACTTTTGCAACAGTCTCTGTCTGGCTAGGCTGTGCGCTTGTAGGTTGCTCTTTGGCAAGGTTGTTGCATGGTATCGTGATAGAAATATAGAGCTAATATGAAAAAGGATAATAAGAAGGGTGGCAACCGTACAGAGCCACAACATATAGATGCCTCTCCAGTGGATCAGATGAAGCAAGAGACACCAGAGCAGGCGTGCGATGCAGCCGCAACTACTGAGACGGATACAGCAGCGCCTGAGTGTGAGGAGACGCAGAAGATTGCTGAGCTACAGGAGTCGCTAGACAAGCTCAATGATCAGCATCTCCGTATGCTGGCTGAGTACGACAACTATCGCAAGCGTACGCTACAGGAGAAGAGCGACCTGATCAAGAATGGGGGAGAGCGCGTCCTCAAGGAGCTACTCCCGATCGTGGACGACTTCGAGCTAGCGGTCAAGCATGCCCATGAGAGCAAGAGTGAGGAGGATCCGATCGTAGAGGGTCTACTCCTTATATATAATAAGCTGATCGGTTTCCTAGAGAAGCAGGGTGTCGTGATGATCGAGGCGACGGGGACCCCCTTTGACGATAACCTACACGAGGCTGTGGCAATGATTCCGGCACCTACTCCAGAGCAGAAGGGGCAGGTGATCGATTGCGTCCGTACGGGCTATATGCTTCACGATAAGGTGCTACGCCACGCGCATGTGGTGGTCGGCAACTAAGAGGCATGGAGCTTTGATCTGCACAAGATAGATATATGGCAACGAAGAAAGACTACTATGAGCTGCTGGGCGTCTCACGAGACGCTTCGGCAGATGAAATAAAGAAGGCTTACCGCAAGCAAGCCTTAAAGTATCACCCTGACCGCAATCCTGGAGACAAGGAGGCGGAGGAGCACTTTAAGGAGGTTGCGGAGGCTTATGATGTGCTGAGTGATCCCGACAAGAAGAGTCGCTATGACCAGTTTGGACATAGTGGCGTAGACGGAGCTGGTGGCTTCGGCGGCTTCGGAGGTGGTGGCGGCTTTACGGTAGATGATATATTCTCCCGTTTTGGCGACATCTTCGGAGGTGGCTTTGGCGATTACTTCGGAGGCGGCGGTGCTGGCTCCGGTAGGGTGCAGCGTCCTGTGGGTAGCGACCTGCGCGTTACGGTGCGTCTCACGCTCGAGGAAATCAATAGCGGGGTAGACAAGAAGCTACGTGTCAAGAAGTTGATCCAGTGTGATGGCTGTCATGGTCAGGGCACTACGGAGAGCGATGGCAAGCGTAGCTGCTCGACTTGTGGTGGTGCTGGTGTCGTCTATGACGTGAGGAACTCGATCTTCGGTCAGATGCGCACGCAGACGACTTGCCCCACATGTGGAGGTGCTGGCGAGGTGGTCACGAAGCCTTGCGCTAAGTGTCACGGCAAGGGGGTGACGAAAGGTGAGGAGGTTATCTCCTTCCACATCCCAGCAGGTGTCGTGGGCGGTATGCAGCTGACGCTGCAGGGCAAGGGTAATGCAGCCCCCCAAGATGGTATACCTGGTGATCTGCTCGTAGTGATCCAAGAGGAGCAGCACAAGGACTTCATACGCAATGGCAATGACCTGATCTACAACCTACTCATACCTATTCACACGGCGATACGTGGCGGACAGGTGACAGTGCCAACGATCGATGGTAGTGCACGTCTCAAGATAGAGCCTGGTACGCAGCCCGGCAAGGTGCTCCGTATGCGTGGCAAGGGTCTTCCCTCGGTACAGGGTTATGGACGTGGCGACCTGATGGTCAATGTGAATGTCTTCATCCCTCAGCAGACCTCTGCAGAGGATGAAAAACTGATCGACCAATTGGCACAGTCGGAGCACTTTAATCCGACGGAAGCCGATCGTCAGGCTATAGACAAGAAGTATAGGGAGATGCTTGAGTAAGCATCTCCTATACCTTATATATATGGGTAACAAAGACCGCTAATCGTATGGTACGAATGAACACTCTGTGGGCTAGACTCACACTACTTATAGCATCGCTCTGTATCGCTCTGAGCAGCACTGCCTCGGCGCAGGAGCCGCTCAGTACAGACTCGCTGATTGGTGCGACTGCCGATGGGTATCATCGTATTAGTATACTACTCTGCACCCCCTCGCAGGCAGATGCCTACACGATCTATGGACACGCAGCGATGCGGGTGCGTAGCTTAGAGGATCTGGAGGACGACTATGTGTACAACTACGGGGTCTTTGACTTTGACCAACCAGGCTTCTACACGAAGTTTATCAAAGGCGAGACGGACGGTTACTTCGTACAACAGGAGCCGTGGGACTACTTCCTCTATCGCTACCATGCTTATGGGCAAAACATCTACGAGCTGGAGCTAGACCTCTCTCCCGAGCAGGAAGAGGCGATACGCAGTTACCTAGCGTGGAACATTAAGGAGGAGAACAAGTACTACCTCTACAACTTCGCCTTTGACAACTGTGCTACACGGCCATACTCTATTGTCAAGCAAACGCTCCCTAAGGGGTGGCGCATAGAGCTACCTCAAGTGGCAAAAGAAGAGTCGCTACGCAGTCTCATCGATGCCTATGCGGACTATCATCCGTGGTATCGTCTTGGCACTCAGCTAGCCTTGGGAGCGCCTGCCGACATGATCATGACGGTCGAGGATCGTCTCTTCCTACCGATGGAGATGGATCGTCTCTTGCAACAAGCGACAATCGTCTCTCCGACAGGTACGAAGCCACTTGTGAGCAATCGGATCGTCTATGAGACCCCGACACCAGCACCACAGCCTGTAGCTCACTGGTGGTTGGAGCCTGTCCTATGGATGTCGCTCCTACTGGTCGTCTCGGGCGTGCTGTGCTACTTGCGTCGTAGCCGCTACTGGACATTGCTCTGGATGACGGGATACGCTTGTGCTGGCTGCATCTTGAGCTTTCTAACCTTCGTCTCGATACATCCCTGCACCGATCCTAACTACAACTTGCTGGTCTTTCATCCGTTATTGCTCTTGGCTTGGTTTGCCTTGGGTAGGGGAGGCAAGGCCCAGCGCATCGCACGGTACTTCCACTCGGCAAATGCTCTGGCCGTAGCACTCTACCTAATCTTGGTCGCCTGTGCCGTGCAGACCAGTTCGCTGCCCATCATCTTGCTCGCCATCAACTCGGCACTCCTCTCGGTAGCCTACCTAACATATTCCAAACGACTAACAGAGCGCAGATGAGACCTATTCGCTATCTCCTCCTCACATTAAGCTGTCTGCTACCGCTGACACTATCGGCGCAGCGCACGAGACCTGACATACTGGTGCAGATCTATGTCAAGGGACTACGCACCGACCTGCTGGATAGTTATCGAGCAGGGTGGGGTGGCAATGGTCTGAACGGAGTGATGAAGCAAGGAACGGTAGCACCCGACATTCGCTATCCATACCCGTTGCTAGACGAGGTGGCGCGACTGGCTTCGCTCTCGGCTGGTGCTATGCCGGAGATACATGGCGTGTACCAAGCTGAGCGGTATGATGCGGTGACGCAGCGGTCGGAGTCTACCTTTGCGAATAGAGACTATCGGGGCATCAACAGCACGGAGCAGCTAGCTCCCGCAGGTGCCTTGCGTAGCGAACTGCTCACAGACGTACTCAGAGGCTCTTCGCAGGGCGATGCGATTGTCTATGCCATAGCGAGCCGTGCCAACGATGCCATTGCTGTGGCGGGACACGATGCCGAGGGTTCTATATGGATCGATAAGCATAGCGGCTGGTGGGCTACGACCAATTTCTACGGCGGTCTGCCTGCCTTGGCTCTCAAGGCAAATAATGAGCAGCGCATGCTGGGCGGACGCACGACTCCGACTGTCTGGAAACCTCTCTCGAAAGGCGCGAAGGAGGGTAGCTTTGCGCATACCTTCGAAGGTGCTTGGCGCATGAGCGACCTCTTGACCTCTCCCTTTGCCAATGATGCGATCACAGACCTATCTAAGGAGTTCATACGCTACGCTCACAAAGCGCGCCGCACGTCGCCTACGCTCATCGTTATGGTCTTAGACCTGGAGGTGGGTGCTCGTGGGGTAGCCTATGCGGACTATTCGCCAGAGCAGCAAGACGCTTACGCTCGGCTCAATGAGCAGGTACTTCAGATCACTGCGCTGCTACAAGAGTTGTATGGTGCAGACCACTATGCGCTCAATATCGTTGGAGTTCCTGTTGCGAACTTAGCTCAGCCGAAGGCTCCTTCTCGTCGCTCGGTCGTCACCTTCGACCCTGCCAAGTGTATCGCTCTGGCTAATCTCTACCTCTCAGCCATCTATGGGCGCAATGACTGGGTCATGGCCTACAGTCACCAGACGCTTCACCTAAATAAGAAGGAGATAGCAGATAAGAAGGTAGATATGCAGGATATGAGCAATAATCTTGCTACTTTTGTATCCGAGATGGAAGGTGTCATCGGGGCAATCCCCGCATATCAACTACAGAGGGGGCTATCACAGCCTGCCTGGGCTAAGCCTCTGTACTCGCATAGCTATCGTAGCTATGCGGGCGATGTGCTACTGGCTCTAGCACCTTTTGCAGAGGTGGCGGGAGAGAAGCCGGGCGTCGAGCAGCAGAGACAGCGACATGTCACGGCTCCCTTTATCCTGATGGCTCCTGGGGTAGCTTCGCAGAGGCTTACGGAGCCTATATCGTACGATGCGGTCGCCCCTTCGCTCGCATACCTACTCTGTGTCCCTCAGCCGATGAGTGCTGACGGCACGCCACTCTTTATCCTATTCAATCAGAAATAATCAACCACTTATGGCTCTCAGTAATATCATCACAAAGCTCTTTGGTAGTAAGTCTCAGCGAGACCTCAAAGAGATAACACCCTACATTAAGAAAATCAAGGAGGTCGAACCCTCCATACAGGCTCTCAGCGATGATGCTCTGAGAGATCGCACACAGCAGCTGCGCAACGAGATTAACGAGTATGTTGCCTCGGAGCGGGCAGAGATTGCTAAGCTCAAAGAGGGCATCGAAGATCTCGACATAGACGCTCGTGAGGAGGCTTGGTCTAAAATTGATAAGATAGAGAAGGACGTCCTGGAGAAGATCGAGGTCAAGCTCGACGAGATCCTCCCCACGGCCTTTGCTATTGTCAAGGAGACTGCACGACGCTTTGCCAATAAAGAACAGATCGTCGTCACTGCCACGCAGATGGATAGAGATCTGTCGATAGATCACGACTTCGTGGAGATCGATGGTGACAAGGCGATCTACCACAACCACTGGGTAGCAGGAGGCAACGAGATCACTTGGGATATGGTACACTACGATGTACAGCTCATCGGTGGTGTCGTACTGCACAAGGGTAAGATAGCAGAGATGGCGACGGGTGAGGGTAAAACGCTCGTAGCTACGCTGCCTGTCTTCCTCAATGCGCTACCAGGCAATGGTGTCCATGTGGTCACGGTCAATGACTATCTGGCTAAGCGTGACTCTGAGTGGATGGGACCGCTCTATATGTTCCACGGGCTGAGCGTCGACTGTATCGACAAGCACAAGCCCAATAGCGAGGGTCGCCGCAAGGCTTACAATGCAGACATTACCTTCGGTACGAACAACGAGTTCGGCTTTGACTATCTGAGAGACAATATGGCGACAGCCCCCTCAGACCTCGTTCAGCGTCCGCACAACTACGCTATTGTGGATGAGGTGGACTCGGTCCTTATCGACGATGCCCGTACGCCTCTGATCATATCTGGTCCTACGCCTCAGGGGGAGGATCAGCTCTTTGAGGAGTACCTGCCCAATGTTGAGAAGGTGGTCAACGCTCAGAAGGACTTCGTCTCTAAGCTACTCGTAGAGGCGAAGAAGAAGATCGGTAGCGAGGACAAGAAAGAGGTAGACGAGGGCTTCCTACTCCTCTTCCGTGTCTTCAAGGGACTACCTAAGTACAAGCCTCTCATCAAGTATCTCAGTGAGCCAGGCATCAAAGCCTCTATGCTCAAGACCGAGGAGATCTATATGGCGGAGAACATGCGCCAGATGCACATCGTCACCGATCCGCTCTACTTCGTCATCGACGAGAAGATGAATAGCATCACCCTCACAGATAAGGGTATCGAGATGCTTTCGAAGGGTGCTGAGGATGCCTCCTTCTTTGTCCTGCCAGACATTGCCTCTCAGCTAGCAGAGTTGGAGGGCGAGCACCTCGCTCCCTCTGAGTATGCTGCTAAGAAGGACGAGCTAATCACCAACTACGCGATCAAGAGCGAGCGTGTCCACACGGTCAATCAGCTCTTTAAGGCTTACGCTCTCTTCGAGCGTGATGATCAGTATGTGGTGATGGACAATAAGGTGATGATCGTCGATGAGCAGACCGGTCGTCTCATGGATGGCCGTCGCTACTCGGATGGTCTGCATCAAGCTATCGAGGCTAAGGAGCGCGTCAAGGTCGAGGCCGCTACGCAGACCTTTGCAACCATTACTCTGCAAAACTACTTCCGTATGTACCACAAGCTGGCTGGTATGACCGGTACGGCTGAGACTGAGGCGGGAGAGTTTTGGGACATCTACAAGCTTGACGTGGTGGTCATCCCGACCAATCGCCCCGTGATCCGTGATGATCAGAACGACCGTATCTACAAGACGGCTCGCGAGAAGTACAACGCAGTCATCGAGGAGATCGAGCGCCTCATAGCGGCTGGTCGTCCTGTGCTAGTCGGTACCACTTCGGTCGACATCAGTGAGTTGCTCAGTCGTATGCTTTCGCTGCGCAAGATCCCCCACCAGGTGCTCAATGCTAAGCTACACCAGAAGGAGGCCGACATCGTCGCTCAGGCTGGTCAAGCTGGCACCGTGACCATCGCAACCAACATGGCTGGTCGTGGTACCGATATCAAGCTTTCGCCAGAGGTGCGTGAGGCTGGTGGACTAGCCATCATCGGTACCGAGCGACATGAGTCACGCCGTGTGGATAGACAGTTGCGTGGTCGTGCTGGTCGTCAGGGAGACCCCGGTAGCTCTGTCTTCTTCATCTCGCTAGAGGATCACTTGATGCGACTCTTTGCGAGTGATCGTATTGCTTCGCTGATGGATCGTATGGGCTTTGGCGAGGGTGAAGCTCTTGAGAATAAGATGCTCAGCAACTCTGTAGAGCGTGCGCAGAAGAAGGTCGAGGAGAACAACTTCGGTATCCGTAAGCGCCTCCTAGAGTACGATGATGTGATGAACTCACAGCGTAAGGGTATCTACGAGAAGCGTCGCCACGCCTTGATGGGCGAGCGCATCGGCATGGACGTCCTCAACATGCTCTACGACGTGACCGAGGCGATTGTCAATAAGAATAAGGAGGCGGACGACTACGAGGGCTTCCGCGACGAACTCCTCTCGGTGCTGGCCGTAGAGACTGAGCTGACTCCTGAAGCCTTCAAGTCGAGCCATACGAATGAAGTGGTCGACAAGACCTTTGAGACAGTCTATCAGGCACTCAACCACAAGGGCGAGAAGATCGCCACGGTCGCTTACCCGATCCTGCACAACCTCTACGAGACGCAGGGCGACAAGTTCAAGCGCATCATCATACCGATCACGGATGGTAATAAGGTGTACAATATCCCTTGCGACCTCGCTGAGGCAGACCGCACAGAGGGCAAGAGCATCGTCAAGGAGTTTCACAAGACGATCATGCTCTACACCCTGGATGATGCCTGGAAGGAGCACCTCCGTGAGATGGACGAGCTGCGCAACTCTGTGCAAAACGCTAGTTACGAGAACAAGGACCCACTCCTCATCTACAAGCTAGAGTCTTACGACCTCTTTAGCGACATGCTTGACGGGCTCAACCGCAAGACCGCTACCATCCTCACGCGTGGTCGTATCCCGCTACCCGCTGACGATGAGACCGGCTCTAGTCTCTCCGTCCGTGAGGCGCAGGCCGAGCGACGCACAGATCGTAGCCAGTATCGTGAGACCAAGGACGAGATCGCTAGCCAGCAGGAGGCACAGCGTCAAGCTGGAGAAGCCGCCACACAGGCTTCACAGCCTAAGGCTCAGCCTATCGTCAAGGAGCAAAAGATCGGTCGCAACGACCCATGTCCTTGCGGTAGCGGTAAGAAGTATAAGAATTGTCACGGGCGCAACGCCTAGACATCATCATATAGGGGCAGGCTTTGGCAAGAAGCTTTGCCCCTTTTTGCTATTTCCCAAAAAGTCAATAGGGACGCAGTAGGGTGGTGCACGACGCTACCTTTGCTTTGATCCCCCACACAGCGTAAGACTATGATTTACTCCATGACAGGATATGGTAGCAGTCAGCTACTCCTAGAGGGTGTCACCTACGAGGTCTCAATCCGCTCCGTCAATAGCAAGCAGCTCGACCTCTCGCTCCGACTCCCCTCCATCCTACGAGACCGAGAGATAGAGCTTCGTGGCATCTTGATCCCCGCACTCTTCAGAGGCAAGGTCGACGTGACTATTCGCACGGCCGATAATTCGCTAGGCACCTCCTCTCAGGTACAGCTCAATGCGCCTCTCCTCCATGCTTACTATGATCAGATCCATAGTGCCATAGAGGCCGAAGGCATCCCGCAGCCCGAAGACCTGACACGTCTCTTGCTCAGCTACCCAGGCGTCATCGTAGAGCAAGGCGAGACGCCCCTCACCGACGAAGATATGCAGCTACTGAGCCAAGCTATCGGGGAGGCGGTTGATCAGTTCAACGCTTTTAGAGAGCAAGAGGGCGCATCGCTCGAGCGCATCTTCGTGGAGAAGCTGGATCGCATCGCAGCCCTACTTGCAGAGGTCGATCCCTACGAGCAGAGCCGCATCACAGACCTACGGAGCAAGCTCGAGGAGCGACTAGCCCAGCTCACCTCCATACAGTACGACGAGGCAAGGCTAGAGCAGGAGCTCATCTACTACATCGAGAAGCTAGACATCAGCGAGGAGAAGAATCGGCTCGCCAATCATATCCACTACTTCCGTGAGGTGCTAGCCCAGACCGGCGATCCCGATCCCTCTAGAGGCAAGAAGCTCGGCTTCATCGCTCAGGAGATGGGGCGTGAGATCAATACCCTAGGCTCTAAGAGCAACAACGCCGCCATGCAGCAGCTCGTCGTCCAGATGAAAGACGAGCTAGAGCAGATCAAGGAGCAAGTCCTCAACGTACTATAAACCCTAAGTGCCAAAAGCTATGTCACATCTCATCCTTATCTCTGCCCCCTCAGGCTCTGGCAAAAGCACTGTCATCCAGCAACTCATGCAAGACGAGAGCCTGCGACTCTCCTTCAGCATATCCGCCACGAGCCGTCCGCCGCGAGGCAATGAGCAGCATGGTGTGGAGTACTACTTCTACACGCCCGAGCAGTTCAAGAAGTTGATCGCCGAGGATCGTCTCGTCGAGTATGTGGAGGTCTACCCCGGCAAGTACTACGGCACGCTCCGCAGCGAGGTCGATCGGCTAGCTAGTATGGGGCGCAACATCCTCTTTGACGTCGATGCCGTCGGGGCGATGCGCATCCAAGAGGCTTACAGAGACAAGGTGGTCAGCATCTTCCTCATGCCACCCACCTTTGCGGAGCTACGTCGCCGGCTAGAGTCACGAGGCACCGAGAGCCCCGAGCTAGTCGAGGAGCGCATGCGTCGAGCTTCGTATGAGATCAACTTTGCCGAGCAGTTTGACCACACCGTGGTCAATGACGACCTCAAGCTCTGTGTCTCGCAGGTCGCTCAGATCATCCGAGACACCATCAGTCAGTAACTAACTTCCACGCTCTACAAGCGAGTGCGCGCAGCGTGGAGTAAGTTACTTTCAGATAGTGTCGCGCAGCGTAATCCCGCTTTATCGACAAATAGAAGGCTCAGCCGTCCTCCCTGGATGGCTGAGCCTTCTGCCATTCGTATCGGCTTGATCTAGTAGTACATACGAGTTCCAAAATCAGTTCCCCTCTTGGAACTTTTTAGTTCCAACGGGGGAACTTTTCAGTTCCAGCGGAGGAACCGTTCAGTCGATGGGTCTGTTTCTCTGCTCCGACTAGTTTTCCAAAAAGTTTCCAGCCTTGGAAAAATAAATTTCCACCGCTGGAAATTTTATTTTCCACCGTTGGAAAGTTCAGTTTCCACCGTTGGAAACTTTAGACCCTGTCGTATGAAACTGGAGTTTCACCTGATGGAACCGAGGGAAGAGGCGGATGAGACGACAAAAAGGAGACTTTTGCAACAGTATCAAAAAGAGAGGAGACGCCGATGACGACATCTCCTCTCTTTGGGGAATTTAGTGAGGAGGCGCGATGCTCCTCACGCTGTGTGTTAGCCTTTAGGACATGCTTAATGAGCTTTTATTGTCCAATTAGTTGGCATTTATCGCTTGGGGAAGGTGGGCTGCGGATGAGCCTTGACCTCCTCTAGGAGTACGCGTACGGCTGCTTCTAGCTGACTATCGTGTCCCTCGAGGACGCGGTTGTAGTCGAGCGGTACCACGACATCGGGCTCGAGCTGCTTATTCTCGAGGAAGTCTCCCTGCTGGGTGCGATAACCTACGGCAGGAATGCCGAAGAAGAGCAGCGGGTTCTGCATGGTGACCCAGTTGACCGAGGTCATAGTGCCTGGTACTGGCATGCCGACGACCTTGCCCATGCCGAGGGTTTGGTAGACCCATGGAGAGCCGTGTGCATTGGAGTAGTCAGCCTCGCAGACGAGCATGACTGAGGGCTTGGTCCAGCGCTTGCTAGGCATCGTGCAGTAGTCCTGTCCACGCACCTCTTGCTGCAGATAAGCCTTGCCACCGAAGAAGGTCTCGAGGTCTTCGTGCAGACGACCACCACCGTTGTAGCGGATGTCGATGACGATACCATCGCATTGGTAGTACTTGCCCATCACTTCGCTGTAGACGGTGCGGAACTCGTCGTCGCCCATGCTCGGGATGTGTACATAGCCGAGACGACCATTCGAGAGACGCTGCACCTCAGCTTCGCGAGCCTTGACCCAGCGCTTGTAGAGTAGTCCCGAGAGCTTGCCTGAAGAGATCGGACGTACAGCCTCGGTGATTTCCTTTTGCTCCTTATTACTATAGAAGGTGACAGCTGTGAGCGTGCCGGTAGTGCCTGCGAGGAGGTCACGCCAGTCGGTGTGGTGGTCGATGCGTGTACCATTGATCGCAACGATCCGGTCGCCCGGCTGTAGCTTGGTCAGGTAGGTGTCAAAGGGACCTCCCGTAACGATCTCGTCGACGATGATCCCCTCGAGGGGTAGGGAGTACCAGTTGTAGAGTAGCCCTAGGCGTCCCGTAGCTGGCTCGCTAGAGCTCTGTCTGTAGCCTGAGCCTGTGTGCGATACGTTGAGCTCGCCTAGGATCTCGCTGAGCATCTCGGAGAAGTCCTCGTTCGTCGCGATATGTGGCAAGAACTGGCGGTAGTGGTCGGTCAGCCCCTTCCAGTCTACGCCGTGCATATCTGCGCGGTAGAAGCGTAGACCCTCCTCGCGAACCATAAAGTCGTACATCGCCTCACGCTCAGCGTAGCTGTCTAGCTCCACACGCGCACGGTAGTTGACTGACTCAAACTTCTTTGAGGCGGGCGTAAAGCACTGTACTCGGCCCGAGGATATGACGAAGATCTTATCCCCCTTGGGTGTGGGGCGCATATAGGCACTGCCCGAGAGGTCTAGCTGACGTAGCATCGAGGTATTGCCCTTGCGCAGATCTGTCTGCCAGAGGTTGTACCCGCCCTCAAAGGCTGAGAGGTAGTAGAGGTTCTTGCCATCGGCATCGACATAAGCGTCTGCTAGGTCGCTCGAATTGGGTGTGAGCCGTACGATGCGGTCCTCGATGCCCTGGATCTCGACGACGATCGGCTTGGTCTCGTCCTTCTTCTTGGCACCCTCCTCAGCAGGGACGGGATCAGCGCCATACTGTAGCGTGTCTAGTCCAGCGCGGTCGTAGAGGTCGCGCTCTTCGGGTGTCATGCTAAACTTCTCGTACGCCTTGCGATTGAGGAATACGAGGAACGCATCGCTCATAGAGCCCCACGAAGCGTGGTTGCGCATACCATATCGGTCTGAGGTGAAGAGGATAGCATTGCCACCCATGACCCAGCCCGTGAGGTCGCTGAAGTAACCCGTATTGGTCAGGTTGATCACCTCACCTCCGGTCGCTTTTACCAAACCTACGTCACCAAAGGGCGCATGCACATTGGGTGTATATCCGAAGGCTATCCAGCGGCTGTCAGGACTCCACTCGAAGCTGATGTAGCCGTGCATCTCGGGCTGATCCTTGCCACTGGTGACCTGCGTGAGCTTTTTGCTCTCGACATTATAGGTATAGATGCACTTGCGGTCACCGACGAAGGCGATCAGCTTGCCATCGGGTGAGTACTGGGGTAAGGCTTGCTCCATCTTGCACTCGGGCATGAGTGGCTCCTCCTTGATAATGGTAGCAGAGGCGAAGTCTAGCTCCTTGTCCGAGGCGATGGTTGCCTTGTAAAGGATATGCTTACCGTCACGGCGTGAGTCGTAGACGAGCGTCTTGCTGTCGGGACTCCAGGTGACACTCTCCTCGGCGCCAGCGCTCTGGGTGATGCGCTTCGTCGTGCCATGCTCGACAGAGGTGACGTAGACATCACCACGCATGATGAAGGCTAGCTGCTTGCCGTCACTGCTGGGCGTGAAGGAGCTACCTCCACTGCTGGCTGTGCGGCGGTACACTTTGTCCTTAGGACCCTCGGTGCGCAGGGTGATCTGAACCTTCTGCGGGGAGCGTCCCTCGGTCATGGTGTAGAGGTCGCCATCGTAGGCGAAACAGAGCCGTCCGGAGCGTGAGATGCTGAGGAAGCGCACGGGGTGATTGCGGAAGCTGGTCACCTGCTGAGCGGTTTGCTCGCCGATGCGCTGCTTCCAGACGTTGAGCGAATTGCTTTTGCCTCGCTCGCTGATGAAGAAGATGGTCTGGTCATCAGGTCCAAAGACGGGTGAGAGGTCTTCGCCAGGCTCTAGTGTGCAGGCTGTGGTGGCTCCACTTTTGGGGTCTACTATATAAATGTCTCGTGTGACGGAGCTGGTGTGGTGCTTGCGCCACTTATTCTCAAAGCCCTTGATGTCTTGCGCTACGTAGCGGTCGCCACGATGGCTGAAGGTGACAGCCTCCAGAGGACGAGGGTTGTAGAGCATAGGCGTGCCGCCATCGACAGGGATCATATAGAGCTGCGAGAGGATGCCCGAAGGATTGAGCGCACTGGTGGCAGGCTGCTGGAGAGATTCGGACATAATGATAAAACGACCGTCGGGCGTGTAGCACTCGACGGTATGGCTATTGCCCGAGTGGTGCGTGATGCGCTTGACATCGCCACCGAGGGCTGACATAGTGTAGATGGAGCGGTGCCCATCACGATTGCTCATGAAGGCGATACGCTTGCCATCGGGACTCCAGGTGGGGTTCGACTCGTACCCATCGGAGCCAGTCAAGAGACGCGCCTCGCCACCGATAGCATCGACAATGTAGATGTCGCCTTGGTAGCAAAAGGCTATCTGATTACCATCTGGTGAGATCTGGGCATAGCGTAGCCAGCGGGGTGTCTCCTGCGCTACAGCCCCCACGAGCCAGGTGGCTGAGAGGGCTAGTAGGAGTAGGAGACGCTTGCAAAGGGAAGTGTTCCTCTTCATAAAAACGGATATTCTTAGGGGTATTTACTTAGACGATAGAAGTTCGGTGGTGCGCTTGATGAACTCTTGTAGGGCAACGCCTCTTAGTTCACCAGCTGAGAGTAGAGCCAGCTCGACGATGTGACGTATCATAGGCTGCTTCTCGGCATACTGGTCGAAGGAGCTTTGCATCTCGCCGTGCAGCTCTTCTTGCTGCTTGTGGAGAGCCTCCTTCTTCTCTTGTAGCTCTTTCTTTTGCTCCTCGGTAGGCTCGGTCTGCTCCTTAGCCTCCTTGTCTAGCTCGGTGACTTGCTCTTGGAGCGTAGCGAGCTGAGAGCGCAGAGACGCCAGCTGTGGCTCTAGCTCCTTGCCCTCACCCTCTAGCAGGCTCTTGATGAGCGGGTGGTCGGCATTGAGTACGAGCGAATAGCTGTCGGGGAGTGAGTTGTAGAAGGAAGCTCCAGGCTGATACTGCGACATCTCCTTCATACGGCGCATCCACTCCATACGCGTGACCACTGCCGGCTGAGCCTCCTGACCCATATTGCGTAGGAAGACCTGATAGTTGACCTCGCCTGTGGGGAGCGCCTTGGCAAAGAGACTACGCATGATCTCGGTCTCATGTGCGGAAGCATCGGTCGTCGTGTCATCACGCTGGATTAATTGGTCGACCGTGTCGCTGTCTACACGTACGAAGTGCGTGCCCTTCCACTTTTGCTCTAGATGGTTGAGTAGGGGCGTGTCGAGCATGCCGTGCATGTGGAGTACGTTGTACCCATTAGCTTCGGCAGCCTGTATGTAGCTGTACTGCGCCTCTGGATCGGTGGCGTAGAGGTAGACGAGCTTGTCGTCCTTGTCGGTCTGATTGCTCTTGACCAGCTCACGATACTCCTCGGGTGTGTAGAACTTTCCAGCCACATCCTCCAGTAGAAGTAACGACTTGAGCGCGCGCTCCTCCATCTTCTCATCGGTGAGGATACCATAATGTATGAAGACCGAGAGGTCGGGCCACTTAGCTTCGTAGGTGGGGCGGTCATTCTTCATGATCTCCTCCAGCTTGTCGGCCACCTTCTTCGTAATGTAGCTGCTGATCTTCTTGACATTGCTGTCGGACTGTAGGTAAGAGCGCGACACATTGAGCGGGATGTCTGGTGAGTCGATCACACCATGGAGCAAGGTCAAGTACATAGGCACGATGCTCTCCACCTCGTCAGTCACAAAGACTTGATTGCAGTAGAGCTTGATCTTGTTGCTCTGTAGATCCACCTTGTTGCTCACCTTGGGGAAGTAGAGTACGCCGGTCAGGGTGAATGGGTAGTCTACATTAAGGTGTATCCAAAAGAGTGGCTCGTCAGCTCCTGGGTAGAGCTTACGGTAGAACTCACGATAGTCTTCGTCCGTAAGGTCTTGAGGCTTGCGAAGCCAGAGCGGGTTGGTATCGTTGATCACATTGTCCTCATCGGTGTCCTGCATCTTGCCGTCCTTCCACTCCTGCTTCTTACCAAAGATGATGGGGATCGGGAGGAAGCGACAGTACTTCGTCAGTAGCTCCTCGATGCGTGCCTGCTCGAGGAACTCGCTGCTCTCTTCGTCCAGATGCATGATAATGTCGGTACCACGCTCGGTGCGGCTACCCGTACTCATCTCGTAAGCAGGCGAACCGTCACAGCTCCAGTGAACCGGCTGTGCGTCTGGCTGATAGGAGAGGGTGTCTATCTCGACACGCTCGGAGACCATAAAGGCTGAGTAAAAGCCTAGTCCGAAGTGCCCGATGATATTGCCCGAAGCGTCTTTGTACTTTTCCAGGAAGTCCTCCGCTCCAGAGAAAGCTATCTGATTGATGTAGCGCTCTACCTCGTCGGCAGTCATACCGATACCGTAGTCTCGTACGGTGAGTGTGCGCGCCTCCTTATCTAGTAGGACCTCTACACGGAGGTCCTCAGTGCTGCCCACCTCCGTGCCACGAGCTATCAGAGCGCGTAGCTTGGTCGTCGCATCGACTGCGTTGGATACGATCTCACGAAGGAATATATCATGCTCACTATAGAGAAACTTCTTGATGACGGGGAATATGTTTTCACTCGTAACCCCGATTTGTCCTTTATTACTATTCATAAGCTTGAGTTATTTGTCTGATTTGATTGGTTACCGCTCGTCGCCCTTCTGGCTGGAAGAGGTAAACGAGGGTAGGGCGAAGCCTAGGGTCGCTTCATCGCTCTTTGCTTGCGACTCCTTTTGCGGTGCACGCTTGTCCACCTCCATGAGGAGTTCGCCCTCAGAGACACGCAGGCGCACCGTGTCGCCCACATTTGCCTCACCATCGAGGATGAGATCCGTCAGCTTGTCCTCGATCCAGTGACGCAGGGCACGTCTCAGCGGTCTAGCACCGTACTCTAGGTCAAAGCCCACATCGGCGAGCTTGTCCTTTGCTGAGGGAGTGATCACAAGGTTGTATCCCTGCTCGGAGATACGCGCCATGATAGGACGTAGCTCCACGTCTACGATCTTGCGGATGCCCTCCTTCTCCAGGCTGGCGAAGTAGATCGTCTCATCGAGGCGGTTGAGGAACTCCGGGCTAAAGTGCTTCTTGAGCTGCTTGCTCAGCAAAGCCTCCTGCTCCGTCTGGGTGAGCTGCACCTCCTGACGGAAGCCGACACCAGCACCAAAGTCCTTGAGCTGGCGCGTACCGATGTTGCTCGTAAGGATGATGACCGTATTCTTAAAGCTCACGTGCGTACCATCGGCAGCGGTGATAAAGCCATCGTCGAGGATCTGCAGAAGTATATTGTAAACGTCCGGGTGCGCCTTCTCTAGCTCGTCAAAGAGTACGACCGAGTAAGGCTTGCGTCTCACCTGCTCCGTGAGCTGTCCGCCCTCGTCGTAGCCGACGTAGCCAGGGGCTGCGCCCACGAGACGAGACACGTTGAACGACTCCATATACTCACTCATATCAATACGTATGAGTGCGTCCTCATCGTCAAAGAGTAGCTCGGCAAGCTTCTTAGCTAGATAAGTCTTACCGACACCTGTCGGACCGAGGAAGAGGAAGCTCCCGATGGGTCGCTTGTCGCTACCCAAGCCGAGGCGGTTACGCTGTATCGCTTTGACCACCTTGTCGATCGCATCGTCCTGACCGATCACTATATCCTTGAGCGTTTGGCGCATCTGTCGTAGCTTAGCGTGCTCCTCCTGACTGATGTTGGAGATAGGCACCCCGCTCATCATAGAGACCGTCTTGGCGACCGCCTCCTCATCTACAGGTAGATAGATGGCAGCCTCCTGGGCATGAGCTTTCTCGAGCTCCTCATCCACCTCTTTCTGGACTAAGTCTTCCTGCACTTTGAGGGTCATAGCGGTGTCGTAGTTGCTCTCACGCACTGCCTTGTCACGAGACGCACGGTAGGTACGCAGCTGCTGTCGGAGCGAAGCGACCTTGTCGCTCTCACCCACTTTGCCCTTGAGGTGCATACTCGCTCCCACCTCGTCTAGGACGTCAATAGCCTTGTCGGGGAAGTAGCGGTCGTAGATATATCTATTGGTCAGGCGCACCATAGCGACCAAAGCTTCGTCGCTGTAGCGTACATGGTGAAACTCTTCATATCGTCCTCGCAGCTGGCGCAAGATCTCTAGCGTCTCCTCGGGTGTGTTTGGCTCGATCATCACCTTCTGGAAGCGACGCGCCAAGGCTCCGTTCTTCTCAATGGTCCTGCGATACTCATCCAGTGTGGTGGCTCCAATCACCTGTATCGTGCCACGCGCCAGAGCCGGCTTGAGCATGTTGGAGGCATCCATACTGCCCTCTGTCGAGCCCGCGCCCATCAGTGTGTGGATCTCGTCAAAGAGTAGGATCGTATTGCCCAGCATCTCAGCCTCCTTGAGTAGCGCCTTAAATCGCTCCTCAAAGTCTCCTCTGTAGCGTGTGCCGGCTAGCATCTGTGCTAAGTCTACGCTGTAAAGCACCTTGCCACGAAGCTTGTAGCTCACCTCATCGCGCGCTAAGAGCTGTGCCAAGCCCTCGGCGACGGCTGTCTTACCGACACCCGCCTCGCCGATCAGCACGGGATTGTTCTTCTGTCGGCGACAGAGGATGTGCGTGATACGCTCTAGCTCCTTAGCACGACCAATCATCGGGTCTAGCTTGCCATCCTTAGCGAGCTGGTTAAGGTTGGTCGCAAAGGCATCTAGCGCAGGGGTCTTAGAGCGCTTGCTAGACTTGTTAGAAGCTTTCTCCTCCTTGTCGCCCTCATCATCGGCGTTTAGGTCGAAGGGATTACTTCCCGAGTTTTGCGTCACCTTGCGCTGCTCGTGACGTATGATTGCCTTGATATGCTCTTGGATCTCTTCGGGCAGCTCCTCTAGTGGCACAGCGCGCATAGAGTTTTTGTCCGTCTCTCCGTCGGGATTGTTTTGAGAGACGAAGACCTCTACCTGCTTTACAATAGTGTTAGGATCCAGGTCGCTAGTAGGCTTCTTCGTCTGAGGAGTGTCTGAACCTGTTATGGCTGAGTAAAGCCTCTCAAGGGGGGCCTCCCATGCGGCGACATCGAGCTCATCTCGCATCTCCTCTGTCAACGCGTCAGGCATCCCCGCCATAGCGGTGGAGAGGATCGTCTGAAGCATCTGCTCCTCCGCCTCGACACTGGCTATCGCCTGCACCTCGACAGAGGTCGCTTTAGTACTATGCTCTAGGCTGTTCTGTACGTAGCTAGCTAGGATATCCTCCTTAGCAGGACGAGAGGTGATGAATGGCCATGGGTAGATGTCTGGTCGCCCCTCGTGTAGCATATAAGCGATAATACGCGGTGCGTCAATCACTGGGAAGTCATCATGATTGGGGAAGATCTCCCACGCTCCCTCCAGAATGGCCTTGACCTGATCGTGGTAGTAGCTTATGAGCTCCGCACTAGGCATCGTGTACTGACTCTGCTCGATGGTGTCATGGATCTGCTTGTAGTAGCCATTCTTCGCAGGCTCCTCAAAGAGCGTATATTGCAGTTGAGTGAGCGGTATATGCAGAGTGCGCAAGATGAAGGCACTAGGGAAGGTGTCTTTACTGCGAGCTAAGTCGATAAAGAGCGACCTAGAGATGTCTAGTTGCTTCCCCGAGCGTAGTCCGATAGCGCAAGCTCTAGAAAAGGCTCTGACCACTAGGTCACTTATTTGGTATGGCGTGAAATTCATGCGTTTGTAGTTATCTCTTGAGAGTGAATTATGTAGTGCTTCGTACCGCTGCAAGGGTACTGGCACTAGGCGATATATGCGGGTGCAAAGCACAGCTAAGCACCCTCGTGCAATAGTCTCGCTGTGTAAAGGTACTCAAAAACTGTACCACGACAAGGAATACGACTATCATCGGCTATCTCTACGTCTTAAACAGACGAAATAGACAGTCGAGATGATGGATAGGACAAATTGACCCAACGGAGACTATTGCAAAAGTCTCCAATGGTGTAGGCAGAGATAGGGTAGGGCAAAAAAGAGAGAGACCTACTGAAGCCTCATCTGCATAAGGTCATCCAATAGGTCTCTCTCGTAGTACGCAGGATGAGAGTCGAACTCACACACCATTGCTGGCACTACCCCCTCAAAGTAGCGTGTCTACCAATTCCACCACCTGCGCATACATTATATTATATAGTCTCCTACAGCAACTACTACGCCTAAAGTAATCTTAGGTGCCCAAGACAGGAATCGAACCTGCACAAACTTGCGTTTACTAGTACCTGAAACTAGCGCGTCTACCAGTTCCGCCACTTGGGCTTGTAGCAGTGACTACCTGTGTACATATAACAAACTCTCCATAGTAGCCATGGGGAGTCTATAAAAAGTGCTGTAACCAGGAGATCGCTACCTCCTTAAGACTAAGAATCCTCTTACTCCGTCACACTCGCTGACCATCTTGTCAGGAAGCTGTGACCTCGTATGAGGAATCAGAGCGGTGCGGACGGGACTCGAACCCGTGACCCCCTGCGTGACAGGCAGGTATTCTAACCAGCTGAACTACCGCACCTCGGTTGTTTTGCTCTGCAAAGGTACAAAAAATAATCAACACTGCAATAGCTACAGGCGATTTTTTTTTTGCGAAGCTCCAAGTGAATCCCTCCTGATAGGCTCACTAGCCTATGTCTCGAAGGCGAGAGGGACGCTCCTCTGCTCCTTAGCGGTGACAAAGGTACGACAATTTTTGAAACTAACAACTGCCTCCTCGTCAATTTCTGCGCCACAAGTCACGATCGTGACAAGAGCGCACCTCAGATCCGCGACTTAGACCTCTGTTAAATAGGATCTTATCGATTGATCCTATGGTGATGACGCATCTGTTCTCGTGATAGAAATATTTTATTGGCAGTGATCTTGTCACCCTGAGTAGACGAGGGCTGACGCATTATAATCGCTCTTTCAGGAGCTACACATGAGCGACAACCGAGGCTTGGATGAGCTCATTATATATTATGGCTGTCCGACTACTCGACTTCGACCAATCTACAGTTTCTTACCAAGGAAACTTTAGTTTCTCACCTAAGTGGCACTGATAGTTAGCTCATTTCTGCAGAACGATCTACTCGAAGCTCCCTCAACAAGCTTTTACCAGGGAGCAATATAGTATAATGCACCAGCACTGGCTGGGTAAATTTGACGCTAGGTCGTTACAATAATTTATAGTATACTACATGTCGAAACGGCATAGTGTCGGGGAAAAGTGTAAATATTTCACCGTTGAAAACATATTTTTTGATTTTAACTATGGTAATCCGACACCGGTTAATATGGACGGTATTCATTTAGACGGCTATTGCCATTTTGGCACCATCCGAAATCTGAAAGGCGCCTGCTATGACGATCTTGTCGCTATAAATGCAGACGATTTTTTAAGGGGTCCTATATCGGATATCGCGGTAGACGGCATTTTTGCCAATGACTGCCACAGCGCGGTGCGGTTATTGAGCACCCGTTCTAACGTCGAGCGTATTACAATCAACAATGTTTTCGGAACCTATTATCAGTATACGATCGGCTTTACCTATTTTTACCCATATGTCGGGATAAACGGTAATTTTGATGCCATTACACTCTCAAACATATATGCATCAAAAGCAGAGCGCCGCCCGACATACTGCAAGGGTGATTCGTATGTTTATTCGCTTATTTTTATCGATGAAAACCTCCACATAAAAAATCTGAATATTACCGGCTTGCATCGTGTTGAAGCTG
>ERZ773148.1306-NODE-1306-length-20921-cov-3.574667_pt1 | contig 20921 bp, 21 predicted proteins | sample MGYA00580846_ERZ773148 | MGnify/ENA primary metagenome ERZ773148 (study PRJEB29015, sample SAMEA2737879) | human gut metagenome | biome: human gut; feature: human-associated habitat; material: faeces | place: China | collected 2012 ... | reverse complement strand
GTTTCAGGTGACCATGCTTTCCAGTTATCTGGTTCTCACCAGGCTGCATCTGATGAATACACAGTGCGAACTCCCATCCGGTTGCTGGTCCATTTGAATTGGGAACATTTCCAATCGTCATCTCATCGCTCGACAGCATGATTGTCGTTGGTATCTGAACGGGTTTCCAACTCGAAACCCGATAGACCTCGTCTCGCTCCAAAAAGGGGAATAGAGTCGTCACCTCATTGTCCAACAAAATGAGCAGGCAGTTGGTCACAGCCTGTTCTGTCATCGTTGAAAATGATTAAGGCGGGAATTCCCGCGGTTCATCGTGTAGTCTGACAAACAGAGTCAATCCTTGGCCACTTCCAACGCAGGAACCTCACTGCTCCTATGTTTCTTGCTTCTCCGGTTTTTCTTCTTTCCGTCGGCATTGGCCGATGGGGGAGGAGGGAGGTTCTTCTTCTTCTTGCATGACAACGGGTTCGGATTCTTCTTGTGGTGGTGAATATCGACGAGGGCCTGTACGGTCTCGAGGATGCTCTGCACCAGAGCGTCCTGCGCGTCCGCGTCCTCCAAGATGAGCGTGGAGCGGGCGTTGTCGAAGCGGCCCTCCTCCGTGAGCGTGGAGAGGTGCATGAGCGCGGCCGTGCGGTACTGTCCGGCGGCGGCGAGCAGCCATTCGTCCGCGAGCGGCAGCAGCGTGCCGTCGGCGTTGATGCCGTAGGTAAAGGGCGTGAGGTAGGTGAGATAGGGCAGCGCAGCGTCGAGCAGGCCACCGCGGATAAAGGGGTAGCTGTAGGCGTTGACGGCGAGTGTGCGCGTGGGCGTGTCGTCGTAGGCGATGACGAGCGTCTGCCCGGGGTAGAGGGCGCTGCGCCCGCCGAGGGCGGGATTATTCTGATAGAGCGTCCGCACGCTCAGACCGTAGCGCAGGGCGATGGAATAGACGCTCTCGCCGCTCGCGACCGTGTGCAGCTCGCGCGGACGGCGGACCACAAGCGTCTGCCCGACGGCGAGCGGAGCGTCCGGCGCGACGCCGTTGACGCCGGCGAGAATGCCCGCCGGCACACCGTACCGCGCGGCGACCGACGAAACGGTCTCGCCCGCGCGCACCACATGAATATCCATAAAAGATCACCTCGCACCAGCCTATGCGCGGCGCGGGCGCGCTATCCGCGGATTTTTCCTTGCAATGCGCCCGCGGTGCGGTATAATAGGAGCAGCAAAAAGGAAGGAGCCGTTTTTATGCCTACGCCGAGAGTTGCCGCCATCCACGATATGTCCGGCTTCGGCCGCTGCTCGCTGACCGTCGCCATCCCTGTGCTCAGCGCGATGGGCGTGCAGTGCTGCCCGCTGCCGACCGCCTATCTCTCCACGCACACCGGCGGCTTCACGGGCTATACCTTTCTGGATATGACCGACGAGCTGCCCAAGACCGCCGCGCACTGGGCGGAGCTCGGCATCCACTTCGACGCCGTTTACACCGGCTTCATGGGCAGCGAGGCGCAGATGGACCTTGCGGCGGACTTTGTACGCACCTTCCGCCGCGACCGCTCGACGATCTTTATCTGCGATCCCGTGATGGGCGACCACGGCAAGATCTACAAGACCTATACGCCCGCGATGTGCGCGGGCATGACGCGGCTGGCGGAGCTGGCGGACGTGATCGTGCCGAACCTGACCGAGGCGGCGGTGCTGCTCGGCGAGGACCATTCCTTCGGCGCCCTGACGCATGACGAGGCAGGCTATCGCTCTGTCGTTGAGCGTCTGAGCCGGAACGGAACGCGCAGCGTGGTGCTCACCGGCGTGATGCTCCGCAAGGGAGAGATCGGCGCGTGCGTCTTTGACCGCGCGAGCGGCGGGACAGAGTTTCTTTTCGACACGTTCATCGGCAAGGAGTTTCACGGCACCGGCGACGTGTTCGCGAGCGTGCTCACCGGCGCACTCGTCAAGGGCAAAACGCTGCACGGGGCGGTGCGGCTCGCGGAGACCTTTGTACGCGAGTGCGCCATTCAGACCATGCCGCAGAACATACCGGCCCGCGAGGGCGTGGACTTCGAGCCGATCCTCTGGAAGCTGCACGAGGGCTTATAAAAGAGAAAACGGAAAGGATGTTTCCCGGGAAACATCCTTTCCGTTTTTTGTGGGTGCGGTCAGCGGGCCTCGAGCGCGGTGACGGCGTCGGCGAGCCAGTCGCCCTTGAATTCCTCGATGCGGCCCTCGTCCGTGAGGGCGGCGAGCTGCGGGTCGATGGGCATTTGGGCGAGCAGCGGGATGCCGTGCTTCTTCGCGGCCTCCGCGCACTTGCCCTCGCCGAAGAGGTAGATCCTCCTCCCGCAGTCGGGGCAGGTGAGATAGCTCATGTTCTCCACAAGGCCGACGATGGGGACCGCCATCTTCTCCGCCATCTTCACGGCCTTCTCCACCACCATGCCGACAAGCTCCTGCGGGGAGGCGACGACCACGATGCCGGAGAGCGGGATGGACTGAAAGACGCTCAGCGTCACATCGCCGGTGCCCGGCGGCATATCGACGAGGAGGTAGTCGACGTCCCAAAGGACGTCGGTCCAGAACTGGGTGACCACGCCGCCGATGACGGGGCCGCGCCAGATGACGGGATCGGTCTCATCGTCGAGCAGAAGGTTGATGGACATGACCTCGATGCCGGTCGAGCTGACGCAGGGCAGGAGGACATTTTCCGTGCCGACGGCCTTCTCGTGCATCCCGAACGCCTTCGGGCCGGTGATGTCGGCGTCCAAAATGCCGACGCGATAGCCCTTGCGGCGCAGGCTGACGGCGAGCTGGCTCGTGACCATCGACTTGCCGACGCCGCCCTTGCCGGACACGACGCCGAACACCTTGCCGATGTGCGCATCGGCGTGGGGCTTTTTCAAAAAGGACTGGGGACTGGTGCGCTCACCGCAGCTTTCGCCGCAGGTCGAGCAGTTGTGGGTGCATTCACTCATGGCGCTGCACGCTCCTTTGCTGTTGGTTTGGGCTTAGTGTATACCGAATGGCGCGGGAAGTCAACCGCGCGGGCGCTCACTTCTTGTCGCGGCGGGGGCTGTAAACGCTCCTGAGCTGCTCAAGCTCAGTCTCGTTCTCGCTCAAACGGGCGCGGATGCCGGCGAGCAGATCCTCACGCGCTGCCTTGAGCTGAGGATGCGAGTGGAGCAGGCGGCGCTCGAAGATGTCGGCGCCGTCGCGCAGGGCACGGGCACGCTCGCGCGCCTCCTCGCGGCGCTCGGCTCGACGCTCGGCACTCTCCTCGCGTTTTTCGGCGATGTGATCCCGGATCTCGCTCTGAAGCTCGCGCAGCTTGCCCATCTGGGCGCTGAGCTGAATGGCGCTGCGGACGGAAAGCACGGTGTCGGTGAGATAAATGCCGGAGATGAACGAGGCAAGCGGCACGATCACCGCGCTGCCGAGGCCGAGGATGTGCGCCCACAGCCACGGGTGAACGACGTGGCACAGCAGCACGCAGGCGAGGCCGAAGCAGGTGGAGTTGAGCAGGCACACGCGGCCGTTGATCTGAAATTTATAGTGGGAGTAGTCCCACCAGCGCATGTGGAAGAGCTTTTCCATCACCCAGCTGGTGAAGTATTCCAGCGCGCTCGTGAGCAGCGCACCGAACAGGAAGGTCAAAAACGGGTTGCGGAAGCCGCCGCGCAGGGCGTAGAGCACGAGCAGCGCGCCGTGACCGTAGATGGGGCAGAGAAAGCCGTTGAGGAAGCCGCGCTTTTCGCACAGGCGCCCCTTGGGCACGGAGCAGTAGATCATTTCGCCGCACCAGCCGAGCGTGCTGTAGGCGATGAAGAGCAGGAAAAGGGCGCAGAAGTCCTCAAAGGACAGCGGCAGCGGCAGGGGGGTCAAGGTGGCCATGGGCAATATCTCCTATATAATAATATGCGTCGGTGGGATGGGAAATTATTCGGCGTCGGCGCCGTCGTCGAGCAGCCGCGCGGATTCCTCGGCGGGAAGCACGGAGACGGAGCGGAGCTTGCTGTTGATCTTGCGCGTGCGCACGCCGACGAGCTTATCCAGCTCCGCGCCGGTTTGCTCGATGCGCTTCTGCGCGGCGGCGAGCACGTCCTCAAAGGTGGCGAACTCGGTCTTGACCGCGCCGAGGACGCTCCACACCTCGCTCGAGCGCTTCTGAATGGCGAGCGTGCGGAAGCCCATCTGCAGGCTGTTGAGCAGGGCGGCAAAGGTCGTGGGACCGGCGATGTTGACCTTGTACTGCCGCTGGAGCACCTCGACCAATCCGAGCCGGACGACCTCGGCGTACAGCCCCTCGAAGGGCAGGAACATGATGCCGAAGTCGGTGGTGTTCGGCGGGTCGATGTATTTATCGCGGATGTCCTTCGCGCAGCCCTTGATGCGCGTTGTGAGCATGGCCTGCGCGGCGGCGATGGCGGCGGGATCGCCGGTGTTGTAGGCGTCCACGAGCTGCGCGTAGACGTCGCCGGGGAACTTGGAGTCCACGGGCAGGTAGACGAAGCTGCCATCCTCGCCGGGCATCTTGATGGCATACTCCACGCGGGTGGTCGAGCCCTTTTTGGTGATGACGTTTTCCTCGAACTGATCGCGCGTAAGAATGTCGTCAATGAGCGCGCCGAGCTGGTACTCGCCGACGATGCCGCGCGTCTTAACATTGGAGAGGACCTTTTTCAGGTCGCCCACGCCGTTGGCCAGCGTTTTCATCTCGCCGAGACCGGTGTAGACCTCCTGCAGCCGTTCGTTGACGAGCCGGAAGGATTGGCTGATGCGCTCGTCGAGCGTCTTTTGCAGCTTCTCGTCCACGGTCACGCGCATCTTTTCAAGCTGCTCGCTGTTGTCCTTTTGCAGCGTCTCCAGCCGGCTCTGCACGGCGGCGGTGAAGGCGGTGAACTGCGCTTCGATGCCCTGCATCCGCTTATCCTGCATGGCGAACTGCTTTTCCTGCGCCTCGGCGAGGATGCGATTCGTTTCAGCGATGGTGGATTTGAGCTGGAGCTGGTTCTTCTCAAGGCTCTCGATCAGCTCGCGCAGGCGGACGTCCTGCCGCTCGGCGGTCTGTGTCTGCGCCAGCGCGAGCGAGTCGGCAAAGGTCTTCATGGTCGTCTGCACGGTGCCGGTCAGCTCGCCGCGCGACGCGCGCAGCTCGCCGGTGAGCTCGGTCTTGAGTGCGGGGAGATTGGCGCTCCAGCTCTCGCGCAGGAGACGCTCATAGTCGGGCTGGCGCTTTATCAGCCGCAAGAGCAGGATAAGCGACAGGAGCGCGAGCACGAATGTCGCAGCGGAAAGGGCAAGGGTCCATTCATTCATAAGTAAATTCCTCATAATAGTAATGTGGTATAAGAACTGTAAAACGGTGTAAAATAGTATAGCATCTTTTTCCAGGTTTGTCTCCAAAATATTTTTGAGAAAAGCCAAAAAATGCGCAAAAGTCAAGAGTAAAAGCAGAAAAAACTAAAATATTTTTTCAGAAGGCTTCAAGCGGCTTCGGCGACGTATCTTTCAAATAGCGATCCGGACGTTTCAAAGCCTAAAATCTCACGCGGGTAATTGTTGATCCACGTTTCGACGCGCTGAATATATGCGGCGGTTACTTTCCGGAAGTCCGTTCCTTTCGGTAAGAACCGCCGTATCATTTTGTTTATGTTCTCATTCGTGCCGCGTTCGTATGCGCTGTACGGGTGGCAATAGTAAACCTTCGTGCGCTTCCGGTCTTTGCCGTAGACGGATTTTTCAATTCCGGCGCAATCCATGAATTCCGATCCGTTGTCAAACGTAATGCTTTTGAATATCTGTGAAAACTTCTTCCCGAAGCGTCGTTCTAACTTGTTCAGCGCCGCCACGACGCTGGCGGCGGTCTGATCCGGCATTTTGATAATAATTTCGTTCCGCGTCAAGCGCTCCGAAAGAACGAACAAGGTTTCCTTCGTCCGCTTCTTCCCGCATACGCAATCGCCTTCCCAATGTCCGAAGGTCTGCCGATCGTTGATTTCCTGCGGGCGTTCCTCTATGCTTTCGCCCTGCGGCGCGCGGGCGGCTTTCTTCCGCTCCACCTTGTCATACTTCCGCTTCCGCTCCCCGTGTTCCGGCAAGCTCTCGCGGCTGATCCCGTAGAATATACCCTTGTCGATGTAATTATAGATCGTCTTTTCGCTGATCTCCGTTTTGAAGGTCAGCCCCAGCCGCTTGATTTCTCCGACGACGGCGGCGGGGGAATAGCCTTCTTCGCCGATCTTCTTTTCGATGAAGGCGGATAATTCGTAATCGTTGCCGATCTTCAATTCGCCGCCTTTGGCTTTTAGGTTCTCTTCATAGCGCTGTTGCGCGATCTCCGGCGAATAGCGTTCTTCGGTCGTCAAGTCGGAATTCAAATGCGTATAGCGTCCGCGCTTCAACTCCCTGTATATCGTTGTATTGTGGACGTGCAGACGGTCAGCAATCGCGCAAGGCTTCAAGCCCTCTTTCAAGCCTTTTTCGATTTTTAGGCGGTCTGTCCATGTTAAGTGTTTGTGCATTCTTCCTTCCTCCAGCTTCCGAATATGACAAAAGGGCGGCATTTCTGCCGCCCCTGCCGATAGTTACTTATCCCGCGCCGCTTCGCAATACGCCGCAATAAACTTCTTGATTTCCGTTGTCGGCGTTGTCCCGTTGTCCGCGCAAGCCTTTTTGAATTCCTCCAGCACTTCCGGACGAAGATCAAGCGGGAAGCGGGCGTAATGCGTCCGAATGTGTTTCTTTTGCGCTGAATAGTCCTTTTCGTTCATTTTGTTACTTCCTCCGCTTCAAGGATAAGACGATAGCAACGATCGACAAAGCAATGCTAATCGCCACAAGAATATAAATCGCTGTATCCATGCTCCATTGACGTTAAGCGTTTTTTGTGTTATACTTATCAAGGCAAGGGGGATTTCTCCCCCTGCCCGTTACCTTGTCAGCTTTTCTATCAGAAGAAGAATTGCAATTACAAGGTTTACGATCGCGGTAATAAGATTGATTGTGCTTGCTGGCTGGTCTTTCTTATTGCCGCTTTTCTTTTGCTTTTTCTTGCTCAACGTCTTAACCTCCTTTCTGTCTATTATTATACTATATACGTGCGTATATGTCAATAGCTTTTGCGAAAAAAGCAGAAAAAAATAAGCGGCGACGGGATCACCCCGCCGCCGTTATTCGTCTATGCCTAAAAGCCATTGCACCGAAACGCCCAGCACTTCCGCAAATATCTTCAATTCAAAGTCGGATACGAAGCGCGTACCGATTTCAATTCGGCTTATGCTGTCCCGCTCCATGTTGATCCCTTTCAACTGTATTTGTGCGGCTAAATCCTCTTGCCGTAGCCGCCGGACGACGCGCGCTTCGCGCAATCGGTCGCCGCAAATGTTCTTTTTGCCGTTGTAATCGTATATCTTCATTTCCGCCGCGATCCCTCTTCATTCTGATTATTTGCAAACGCTGTGTAAATATTCCGCTTTATTCTTGATTTTAGCGCATGACGGGCGTATAATTGTGTTAAAGGTCAGAATGGGCGAATTCTGCCTTGAAAATTTACATTTAAGAAGGGGGATTTGCTCTAATGTTCGTCAGCTTTACAAAGACATTGAAGAAGATGTCCGGTTTCCGGCTGGGCTTCGGTATCCGCGTAAATAAAAGGAACTGGTGGTACTGGCTTCTTTTGATGTGCTTCGTCGGAATGTTCTATTTGATGTGGTACACAATGATTGCTGTCGGCTGGTGTCTGTATTACCTGTGCTTTGCCCTTTACAAGATTTATTACTATCTGTTCAAGGGAATTGCCGTCGGCTGTAAAAAGCTGTATCAACTCATTAAAGGGAAAGCCGCCGCGCCGGAAGCGTCGGTCGAACCGAAAGAATGAACCAAACAAAAAAATCCCCCGTGAAGGCTCGAAAGCCCGCACGGGGGATTGTTCTTTATGCGGCGGAAGGCTGAAAGGGGAAGCGCGATCCGCCGCGCGGTCAATTACTCTTTGTTGCTGTCGGTATCCGCCGGAATGCCGGAAATAGTGAAGTAGTCCGGAAGATTAAAGACGGCGGCTTCGATCAGTTTATCCAGCGTTTCCGCGTCGATCTTGAAGCCCTTGCTATTCAGAAATTCAACAACGTATGCTTTCTTCTCTGCGCCCCTGCCGCTTCCGGTGTAAAGCTGTTCGGCGGCTTCGACGGCAACCGTTACCCACATTTTGATTTTCTCAAACTGTGCGGCGGTCGTCTTGCTTCTGATCCACGGGATCACGAAGGCGGTAATAATAGCCGCGATAAGAGCGATCACGGCGTTTGCAATGCTGGTAAGATCAATAGTCATTGTTTGTATCCTCGCTTTCTGTTATGTCGATTTTTTCTTTTTTCTTGATCCTGCCGACGATTACTTCGGCAAGACGCTTCATCATCATTGCGCCGCATTCGATCACGACGGCGCGGAAATACCATTCGATCAGAACGGTTTGTTCCTGCCGCGTGATAAGGAACGAAACGTACTGCGCGACGATGAAAGCCGCCGTTGTAATTGCGATCACAATAACGGCTTTCGTTGCGAAGCGTTCGTCAGCCTTGAAGAAGCGGCGCTTCGCCACCCGCTTCCCGCTCGAAGGTTTGTTTTTCATTGCGTCCCCTTTCATAGCGCAATTAACGCACGGCGCGCGTTGTGTAACGCATACCGTGCGTTGTGCGTGTGTTAAACAAGCGTTAGATCATCGACGTTCACCGCCGCGACAACCGTTCCGCCGTAGGTAATCACGGCGCGCTTTCCGGAAAGCTCTTTGACGATGTGATCGCGGGAATAGACGAAGGAAGCAAGGCTTCCGCCGGAATAGGTTTTCGCGCCCGCTTTCACGCGCACTTTGCTTCCCGTTGTGATCTTCCGCGCCGATGTCCCGCCGGACGTGCCGGAATAGGTAATGAAAGCGTCGTCGTGTCCCGCCTTCTTCAACTTCTCCAGCATAGCTTCCGCGTTCTTCTTGACGCTGAACGCGCCCACTTGAACCTTGTAATACTTGCCGATCTGCACGATGTACGTATCGAAGCCTTCCTTTTTCAGCTTCGCCGCGAACGCTGTTGCGTTGTCCTTCTTCTCAAACGCTCCAAGCTGGACGCGGTAAAGGTTCTTCGCGTCGCCCTGCGGCTTCTGCTCCGGCTTCTGTTCCTCTGCCGGAACGCCCAGCCGCCTGTTTACCTCCGCCGCGATCTCGCCGTGTCGGTTATACAGATAATCGCCGGGACAAGACTTGTTCGCGTAATCCCTGTGAACGGTCATATTGCACCCGTTCTTGTGGTTTACGCGGTCGTCCTTGCTTGTACTCCATACCAGCTTTTTGATCCCGTTCCGGCGGCAAATATCTTCGACAAGATCGAGAAGCGCCGCGTATGCTTTATCATTCACGGCGTATGGGTGCTTCGTGTCGCTTGCAACCTCGATCGTGATTGCGCGGTTATCGTTCGCCGCCGAAGAACTGCACCACGAACGATCGGCTTCATCGACGTAAAGCCCGATCCGCCCGTCGTAGCCGATCCCGTAGTTTGAACTTGCCTGTCGCGAAGTCGGCTTGAAGATTTCGCCGATCCTCTCGGCGGAACATTGCCCGACGACGCAATGAATTGTGATCGTGTCGATCTTGTGATTTCGTGGGCTGTTCTTGTTCGGCGAAATCAGCGTACACGAAATAAGTTTGCTATTGCTCATTGCTGAACCCTCCTTTGCAATGAAGAAGCGGCGGGGAAGCCCCCGCCGCCGCTGGTGTTACTCTGCTTGATCCATTCGTTTTTCGATGTGGTCAAGCCGCTTGTGTGCCTGTTTCGCCGACGCTTCAACGTCGGTCAAGCGCGTTACGAACTCCGTATTCGTCTTTCGCTGTTCCTTCTGCTCCGCCTTGATTTCGTCCGTGTTCGCCTTGATGTATCCGATCTCGGTTAAAACGGTCGCGTCGTGCTTCACATTGCTTTCCTTGTCCTTGTCCCTGTTACGAACAAAAGCGATATAGCCGAACACGATAGCGCATACGGTAGAAAAGACGGAAAGAACCGTTGTGAAAGTGTCCATCGTTGATCCTCCTTCCTGCCGTTATGTTATCTCTTCCCACTTCGTCGAATTGACGCGCGGGGAATAGACGGAAGATTTGAAGTGCTGGGCGACGCATACCCACTTCTTCCCGTTGTGCGTTACCTTTGTTCCCTCCGTGATTACTTCGCCGTCCGGAAGGTCAGCCCATGCGCCGATCTGCTCTTCGGTCGGTGTGCGCGTCCATTTGTCCGGATTTGAAGCAGGGGATTTTCCACGGCTGTAATGCGTTGCCGTGTAGCTCACGCCGTCAAGCGTTACCACGTCGCCCGTGATATAGCTTTTCTTCTCGTTCCACTCTTCGCCTTGCTCCGGAATGGAAACAAGGTTATTGCGGATACTCGAAATAATGCTTTCTTCGGTTTCGGCGCGGGCGGCTTCAACCTCCGCCATGATCGAAGCGCGCAAGGCTTCAAGCTCTGCCGCGCCGATCTGCTTTTCGCTCTTCTTGTGTGTTACGCTCATTCAAAATTCCCCCCGATCCCCGATACCCAGCAAGCGGTCAGCGCGTCGCCGCGCTGGACGGTTACGCGGATATTCATTCCGTACTGTGCCGCCGTGTTGATCTTATTTGTGAAAACGTGTGCAACGCCTTGAACAACCGCGTTCGTGCAATCCTCCCAAACGGGGGAAGCGTCAAACGGATTGTTCGTAACTTCAACCTTGAACGTGCCGCCCGCCGGAATGTCGCGCGTTACCTTGACATTTGCGCGTGTCGGCTGGCTGTCGGCTTCCAGCGGCGCGGAAAGCGTGATAACGAAGCCCGCAATCGACTTCGTGAACGTCAGCGTCCGGACGGCGCTATTTCCTGCGCTGTCTGTCGCCGTAATCGTGATCGTGTGCTTTGCGTTCGTAAGCGCCGTGAAGGTATTTCCGGAAACGGAAAGCGTCTGCGTCGCGCCCAGCGTGATCGCGTTCTTCGTCGCGATTGTCTTTCCGTCGATCTTTTCAACAACGTTCACCGTGTCGCCGTCCGGATCGGTTACGCTGTATTGATAGGTGAAATCCCCGCGCTTCGTGCCAAGATCGGCGTTACTGCCGGAAATCACGGGCGGCTGGTTATGGATTACGGCAATATCTCCGCTTGTGGTGTACGCGGAATAATTGCCGTAGCTGTCCTTTGCGCGGACGCGGTATTTTAACGTGTTCCACGCTGTCGATACCGCTTCCGTGAACGTCCTGCTTGCGGACGCTTGAACCTGTGTCCACGCGCCGCTGTTGTATGAGCGCTCGAAACAATAGGTCAGCGCGTCGCCGTCCGGATCGGTCGCCGCCGCGCAAGAAATGTTGATGTTCTGTCCGCTGTAACACGTTGCGGGCGCGGTAATGCTGGGCGGCGCGGAAGGCGCGGAATTGTAGATTACCGTATAATTTCCGTCGCTGTTCGGGCTGTCAGATACCAAGATAGAAGATTTAAGATTACAAAGCGGGCGAACGCCATTGTCGCCGCTGATCGCGCCGCTGCGGTACAAAGAGCCGTCCGAATTGACGCGGCGGACGCTGCCGGCGCTCGACGAATGAGGCGTTCGAAGCCACCAATACCAGCCCTTTGACGTGCTGAAATTGGCGTTCGTGTACTCCGAATTGCTCACGCATTGCGCCGTAGGATAAGCGACGCGGGAAGCGTCGTTGCTGAATAGCGCAAGAAGCGTTCCTTCTGCGATATTGTTTTCATTCGCAAGCCCCACTTCTGTGGTGGACGGAAGGAACATTTTTGACGTTACCGTTTCATAGCTTCCGCCGTCGGTAACGGTATTTCTTGCGACGGTCTGCGTTGTTGTCAGAAGCTCCGCAACGAACTTCGGATCAATCATAGCAAGGAAGCCCGCCCACGCGTCGTATTCGTTGTAATTGTTCCATACGTTCGCGTTCGTGGGCGGCGCGTCTGCGCTGTGCTTTGCGCTGTACCACTTACCCGCCGCCGCGTTGCTGTTCAGCCATTGCAGAATGTTTGAATGCTGATAGCGATTATTGCCGTATTGTTTCCGATCGCTGTTGCTGTTGCTTGCTTCCTTTGCGTCGAAGCACATTAACTGAATGATTTTTTCCGTAATCAGCGTTACGGAATTCGACGGGTAGCCGCTGTGGTTCTTGTCGGCGATCTTGAAAACGATCTTCGATCCGAAGCGCGATTGATACGCCGAAAGAACCGGAACTTCAATCTTCGCGCCCACCGACAAACTGCCTAATGTTTTTGACATTGTGCCGCCTCCTTTGTTTTCATTAAGCCGTTGTAAAACTGATCCGTCCGCCGGATCAAGTGATAACTGTTTCCCTTTTCGGCGTGTCCCCTCCAGCTTTGATAGGATTGTTCAACGGTCTTTGCGTCGATCCGTCCCGCCGCGTGAAGGGCGGCTAATTTCTTCAACTTTCGCTTCATATTGTTCTTGCTCCGGCGGCGCACCTTGCGGATCACCGCGCCGCTTTCGGTCAAGTATGTATGAAAGCCCAAGAAATCCACGCCGTGTGATAAGGGAAAGATATTTGTTTTCGCATTCAGCGAAAGCCCGCGCGCCTGTACGAACGCTTCAATCTGCTTCCGGCACTCCTGCAAATATGCTTTGTCGTGATGGATCAAAAAGAAGTCGTCCATATAGCGCCCGTAATATTTGATACCCAGCTTTTCCTTTACGAAGTGATCCAGCCCGTCAAGGTAGAGAAGGGCGAAAAGCTGTGAAGTCTGATTGCCGATCGGTATTCCGACGTTTCCTTCGGTGCTGTCGATGATAAGATCGACAAGCCACAAAACGTCCGGATCGGTTATCTTCTCGCGGATTAAGGTTTTCAAAACGTCGTGCCGGATCGAATAGAAATACTTTGAAATATCGCCTTTCAATATCCAGCCGTCAATTCCGTTCTTCCTGTAAAACCTCCGCATGAACTCTTGAAGCCTGTCTAACCCGTAATGCGTACCTTTCCCCACCTGTGACGCGTAGTTATCGCGAATGAACGATCTTGTCAAAATCGGTTCAAGCACGTTATCGCAAAGCGAATGTTGAACAACCTTGTCTTTGTAGCTGTTCGACATAACCACGCGGCGCTTCGGTTCGTATACCTCGAACGTGTTATACGGGGACATGGTATAGCGCTTCGTTCTGATCTGCGCGCTTAATAGGTTCAGCGCTTCAAGAAGATTAACTTCAAACTTTGCCGCCGCTCCTTTCCACCTCTTGCCTTGCCGCGCCTTTCGGTAGGCATTGTATAGGCTTTCAAAACTGTGTATCTTTTCAAAGTCTGTCATAATAAAAAATCCTCGCTGTTTATAACCTTTGCCAGCCGCCGGAAGGCGGTATGCTCCGGTATCGGCGATCCTGTATTCGTCCCCGCCGTGGATAGCGGCGACGGGATACACCTTCCTTTGATGGTGGTATTCTGCTTTCGGCTGTGCCTACTCGTTCACATAGTCCACCGAAGCGGGCGAACGCCATTGTTGCCGTTGTACGCGTTGTTGTTGTTCAAAGAGCCGTCCGAATTGACGTTGCGGACGTTGTTGGCGTTCGACGAATTAGGCGTATCAAGATGTACCCCGAACGTTTTTCAAGCCCTCGTTTTGTCCCGCTTCTTCCACGCGGTCGTCATGTACTTCACTTCAAGCGCAAGTTTTGACCAATATTCGCAACTGCTCATAGAAATAAAGCCCATTTCCTGCGAAAGCTCTATGAAAAATAGAAGCTCCTTGCAATAGGTCAGCGCCTTTGCTTGTAGCTTCTGCCGTTGTCTGTATTCCTGCGCGTCCCGAAGGTCTAATTCGTTCGCTTCAAGTACGCATTCGTAAACGTCCACCGCTTTATCCTGTATCCTGTTTACAAGCGTGAAGCGGTATTTCTTCGGGTAACGCTCCGTGCTGTTCGTGATCGTGAAGGTGTGCTTTACAAGGTCTTTCGCCTTCACAATCACGTTGAATTCTGTCGGTTCTTTTCGCTCCCGCTCCGGTCTTTGCATAAATGCACCGTCCTTTCCGCATTCGCTCGATTATCGCGGTATCGTCGGCGCACCCGTCGAAATCGAAGCCCGCTTCGGTAACGGTCAGCTTTGCCGCGTTCCCTGTAACCGTTGTTCCTGTGATCTGCAATACCTCCGCGCCGCACCCGCCGCATGGCGGCGAAAGCTCCGCGAAGATGTTTCCGATCACGCACGACAATTCCGCCGCCGTGCAAGCGTACCGCGTCAGCATTCGATCCTCTGCAAGCTCTCGTTCCAAATGCCCGTTGACGAAACGCCGTCGAGATCGTCGAAGAGGATCAAGAACGGATTTGCCGTAATGTCATTGAAAAGCACCGCTTCCAGCATATCAACGCGCGCGTCAAGCGCGTTCGTGATGTTCAGAAGGTTTGTTGCCGCGTTACCGTCAAGGACGGTTTGCAAGCCGTTAAACCATGCGTTGAAGTCCGCCGCCGCCTGTGTTTCAAAATCCGCCATGTGTTGCTCGAACGCGTCGTATTGCGTGTTACCCTGCAATTTCAGCGAATTCATATACGAAACAAGCGTGTTGTACTCCGCCGCCGAAAGGGATTGATATTCAGCGAACCACGCTTGAAGCTGTGCGTTAAAAGCCGCCGTGTCGATCTGCTGAACGACTGCGGCAACAACGCCGCAAAGCGACGTGTTCAAGCGCTGATCCGTGATCTTGCTTTGTGTGATAGCTGTTACGCCCGCGCCCACGTAGATGTCCGCCAGCGCAAGCTCGTAAACGTCTGCGTCCCTCTGCAATGCGGGCGCGGTAGGGGACGCGCTGAACGAAGAAGATTTGACCTTCACCGACATAACGCGGTTTGTCAAATCCCAGCGCACGACAATGCGATCAATGCGGTTCAACTGTCCGTCCGCCGTGTCAAGCTCGACGGCAAGATCGCCCGTGTTGAAGTAGAAGTAACCGTTGATCCACGCTTTGCCCGTTTTAACGTTCAGCTTCATTCCGTCGTTTGCAACGACTTGAAGCCCCGTCGAAGGGACGGGGAAAACGCCGTTCCCGATGAACGAAGCGAAGTATTCCGCCCAATCCTCCGCCTTGTACGTGCGATCGTGCGAAACGCTGTTGAAGAAACTTGATTTTTCCATGCTGTGAAGCCCTCCTTTATTTCGTAATCTGCCGAATTTGTGTCAGAAGCGCGGGCAAGCTCTCGCCGAAGGTAATATCTATTTCTTCGCCGCTGGTTTCGTAGGTTTCCGCGATCTCCGTTATGCGAACGTCAATGCGAACGTTCCAGCGCTTATTGATACACGTTACCCGATCGCCTAAATCGTAATCCGTGCCGTACTTCAAGTTCGCGTTCGTGTTGATCTTTGATCCGAAAGCAAGCGTTTCCGCGTATTGCTCCAGCTCTTCAACGCCGCGCGCGGAAAGAAGCGCTAAATACTGCGCCGTTGTAAGCGTTACAGTCTGCCCGCTCTCGTTTTCGTATTCCTGCACGATGTCCGTTGCATTGATGAAAACTTCGTCGCGGGAAAGCCCCGCCGCGCTTCCGCCGACTTCGGCAACCTTCCGCGTTACGCCTTCTTTTTCCTCTCCGCCGACGTAAGCCGTTGTTTTAAGGTTTTCAACGCTGTTCGTGTATTCCTGTTCCACGATGTTGTCGAACTCCTGCGAAAAGATACAAGGCGCGTTCCCTGCGGTATTGCCCGCCGTAAGATCGCGCCCTTCGTAAACGGAAAAGGTATGCTTGCCCGTGCGGGCATTTGTCAGAACCCGAATACCCAGCTTCGCCGCCTTCGCCGCCGTTTCCGCCGCAAGCTGGGCGTTCGCGTACTGCTCCGAAGTATAGTCGATCTGCCCGCTTCCGGTGTCTGCGTCGGTCGTTGATATGCTGAAATTCGGGATATTGCGCGCCGCTCCCGCGTTCGTGCAAGTCTGCTTCACAATGGCGTATAGAATGTTCTGCGTCGTGTCCTTTGTGATGATCTGCGTTGTCAAAATGCGCTTGCCGATCCACGAAAGAAGGAACTTGCCTTGAACCTCTATTTCCTCCATGCCCTGTGAATTCTTCGTGATGTGAATATAGCGGATTTCCGCCGCTTCGTTGCCGCCGCGCTTGATGATGATATTTTCCTTCACCAGCAAGCGGGCGTGTTCCTCCGTGAAGGGAACAAGCAACTTGAATTCGCCGCAACTCCAATAACGCCGCGTCCATATCAAGGACGAAATCTTTTCGACGATCCCTTGAAGTGTCATATCGCGGCTATAAACGTATAATTCCACCGCGCTACACCCCCAAATACAAGTTATTGTGATAGATCGAAACTTCGAGATTTTCGGCGTTCGCGTCCGCTGAATAACGGAAGAGATTGTCGCCCACGGCGATCTGCAAATACGAACTATCAACATCGAGGTAGCGGAACGCGTCTGTAATCGTGCCGCCACGGTTCAGCTTCACGGCTTTTTCACCGTAGCCCGTGGAAACGGTTAAAACGTCGCCCGCTACAAGCGAAATATTCAGCTTGATAAACTCCCGTGTATCGACGTTCAGCAATACGGGATTTGTAACCGCGCCGATCGCGCGGAACTCGATCCGGATACCGCTTTTCACGTCGCCGGAATTGTAGACGTTCACAATCAGCGACGGCTGGCGATAGCCGATTTCCCAGCCGTCGTAAAGCTCCAGCCCGTCCGGAACGGGGAATTCAAAGCCGCCGATCCACGTTGCTATGTCCTCGCGTGTTTCCGTTTCCTCTCTCCAAAACGGATTAAGGCAAGACAAACTAACCGTGAATTGCTCGAAGATCGGCTTTCGCTTGAAGATCGGCGCGTCGTCGATCTTGCACCCGATCACCCGCCGGAAGTCGCCGAAAACATACGTCAACGTTGCTTCGTACTGCGGATTTAATATGCGGTTCAGCTTCCGGCGTAGGTTCTGCGCCGCTTGCTTGTCCCGCTCCTTGATGTATCCCACGATGTCAATATCGCGGCTTTCGATCCGATAGCCCAAGTATGTGTCGCCGTCCTGCCCCATGCTGTTGGTGCTGTAAATAGCGTTCCGCACGTCGGAAAGTCCGGTAACGTCCTTGAAGTTTACGTGATACGAAGAAGCGGGGGAAAACTCTATGCTTTCCCCGCGCTCGTTCGTGTAGATCAATTTTTCTTGTGTCCTCATGCCATAACCTCCCGCGCAATCTGCCGGAACTGCCGCGCCGCCTGTCTTTGCTGTTCGGCGTAGCTCGTTTCGTTCGCATAGATGTTTTGCACGACTTCAACGGAAGGCGTACCGCCGCCGCGCGTGTCGCGTCCCTCTCCGGAACGGAATTCCGGAACGGCGTTCGACGTTTCGCTCCGGATCGAACTTTCAACGTCGCGCATTTCGCGGGCGAAGCCTTCGCCCAAGCCCTGCGCCATGTACGAACCGATACGGGCAAAAACCTTCGACGGGGAATTGATGTCCATTTCCTCTTCAACCGCCGCCACAATATCCCTCATCATAGAGCGGACACGGCTTTCAAGCCAGCCGGACATATTTTGAAAGCCCTGCCAAATGCCGCGCACCATCTCTTCGCCCGCCGCCGTGAACTCCGATACGTAAGAGCGAAGCGCGGTAATAACGGGCTGAATAATTTGTGCAACCTTGCCCGTGATCTGCGGGATACCCGCGATCATTCCTTGCGCTATGCTCTTGTCGATGTTCGTTCCTTCGGTTACGAACTTTTGATGTTGTGCCGTGAATGCGGTAATAATGCTTTGCGCGATCTGCGGTACTTTCTGCGTGATCTGCACGATACCCGCCACCATGCCGGAAGCTATCCGTCGCATTACCCGTCGCTTTATGAAAGAGCCGCAGGAAGTGCGCATTCAGTCCAGCGTGACTACCCGTCCTGACATCAGCCAGAGCTACTGGACTGTCTGGGGTATGCGCAAAAACGAAGCACTGGTACGTTTCCTGGAAGCGGAAGATTTTGATGCGGCGATTATCTTCGTTCGTACCAAAAACGCGACTCTGGAAGTGGCTGAAGCTCTTGAGCGTAACGGCTACAACAGCGCCGCGCTGAACGGTGACATGAACCAGGCGCTTCGTGAACAGACACTGGAACGCCTGAAAGATGGTCGTCTGGACATCCTGATTGCGACCGACGTTGCAGCCCGTGGCCTGGACGTTGAGCGTATCAGCCTGGTGGTGAACTACGACATCCCAATGGATTCTGAATCCTACGTTCACCGTATCGGCCGTACTGGTCGTGCCGGTCGTGCTGGCCGCGCGCTGCTGTTCGTTGAGAACCGCGAGCGTCGTCTGCTGCGCAACATTGAACGTACTATGAAGCTGACTATTCCGGAAGTAGAACTGCCGAACGCAGAACTGCTGGGCAAACGCCGTCTGGAAAAATTCGCCGCTAAAGTACAGCAGCAGCTGGAAAGCAGCGATCTGGATCAATACCGCGCACTGCTGAGCAAAATTCAGCCGACTGCAGAAGGTGAAGAGCTGGATCTCGAAACTCTGGCTGCGGCACTGCTGAAAATGGCACAGGGTGAACGTACTCTGATCGTACCGCCAGATGCGCCGATGCGTCCGAAACGTGAATTCCGTGACCGTGATGACCGTGGTCCGCGCGATCGTAACGACCGTGGCCCGCGTGGTGACCGTGAAGATCGTCCGCGTCGTGAACGTCGTGATGTTGGCGATATGCAGCTGTACCGCATTGAAGTGGGCCGCGATGATGGTGTTGAAGTTCGTCATATCGTTGGTGCGATTGCTAACGAAGGCGACATCAGCAGCCGTTACATTGGTAACATCAAGCTGTTTGCTTCTCACTCCACCATCGAACTGCCGAAAGGTATGCCGGGTGAAGTGCTGCAACACTTTACGCGCACTCGCATTCTCAACAAGCCGATGAACATGCAGTTACTGGGCGATGCACAGCCGCATACTGGCGGTGAGCGTCGTGGCGGTGGTCGTGGTTTCGGTGGCGAACGTCGTGAAGGCGGTCGTAACTTCAGCGGTGAACGCCGTGAAGGTGGCCGTGGTGATGGTCGTCGTTTTAGCGGCGAACGTCGTGAAGGCCGCGCTCCGCGTCGTGATGACTCTACCGGTCGTCGTCGTTTCGGTGGTGATGCGTAATCATCGCTGAACAGCGAACACAATCTGTAAAATAATATATACAGCCCCGATTTTTACCATCGGGGCTTTTTTTCTGTCTTTTGTACTCGTGTACTGGTACAGTGCAATGCATAACAACGCAGTCGCACTATTTTTCACTGGAGAGAAGCCCTCATGGCAACACTAACCACCACCCAAACGTCACCGTCGCTGCTTGGCGGCGTGGTGATTATCGGCGGCACCATTATTGGCGCAGGGATGTTTTCTCTGCCAGTGGTCATGTCCGGGGCGTGGTTTTTCTGGTCAATGGCGGCGCTGATCTTTACCTGGTTCTGTATGCTGCATTCCGGCTTGATGATTCTGGAAGCTAACCTGAATTACCGAATCGGTTCGAGTTTTGACACCATCACCAAAGATTTGCTGGGCAAAGGCTGGAACGTGGTCAACGGTATTTCCATTGCCTTTGTGCTCTATATCCTGACCTATGCCTATATTTCTGCCAGTGGTTCAATTCTGCATCACACCTTCGCAGAGATGTCGCTAAACGTCCCGGCACGGGCGGCGGGTTTTGGTTTTGCACTGCTGGTAGCGTTTGTGGTGTGGTTGAGTACTAAGGCCGTCAGCCGCATGACGGCGATTGTGCTGGGGGCGAAAGTCATTACCTTCTTCCTCACCTTTGGCAGCCTGTTGGGGCATGTGCAGCCTGCGACATTGTTCAACGTTGCAGAAAGCAATGCATCTTATGCGCCGTATCTGCTGATGACATTGCCGTTCTGCCTGGCGTCGTTTGGTTATCACGGTAACGTGCCAAGCCTGATGAAGTATTACGGCAAAGATCCGAAAACCATCGTGAAATGCCTGGTGTACGGTACGCTGATGGCACTGGCGCTGTATACCATCTGGTTGCTGGCGACGATGGGTAACATCCCGCGTCCGGAGTTTATCGGTATTGCAGAGAAGGGCGGTAATATTGATGTGCTGGTACAGGCATTAAGCGGCGTGCTGAACAGCCGTAGCCTGGACCTTCTGCTGGTCGTGTTCTCAAACTTTGCGGTAGCGAGTTCGTTCCTTGGCGTAACGCTGGGTTTGTTTGACTATCTGGCAGATCTGTTTGGTTTCGATGACTCAGCCCTGGGGCGCTTGAAAACGGCATTGCTGACCTTTGCCCCGCCTGTTGTGGGTGGTCTACTGTTCCCGAACGGATTCCTGTACGCCATTGGTTATGCTGGTTTAGCAGCTACCATCTGGGCGGCAATTGTTCCGGCGCTGTTAGCCCGCGCATCGCGTAAACGCTTTGGCAGCCCGAAATTCCGCGTCTGGGGCGGCAAGCCGATGATTACGCTGATTCTGGTGTTTGGCGTTGGCAACGCACTGGTCCATATTTTATCGAGCTTTAATTTACTGCCGGTGTATCAGTAATCAGCGGTGCCTTATCCGACATTTCTGCTGCCTACACAATGCCTGATGCGCTTCGCTTATCAGGTCTACGTAGGACAGCGTTGCCAGCTCGGATAAGGCTTCCCGCGTTAAGACACACTATCCCAACAACTCTTCCTTAACATCCATCGCCAGCTCAAACGAATGCAGCCGCGCCTGGTGGTCGAAAATCTGCCCGTTGACCATAATCTCATCGGCGTCGGTTTCGCGCAGGATCGACTGCAAGCCATGACGCACTTTCGCTTTATCACCTACCAACGACATACTCAGCGCCTGCTGCACACCATACTGTTCGGACGGCGACCAGAACTGATCCATATTTTGAATCGGTGGCGGCAGTTGCCCGGTTTCGCCACGGCGCAACTTCACAAAGGCTTGCTGCATTGAGGTAAACAGAAACTCAGCGTCGCGGTTGCTATC
>ERZ773148.1302-NODE-1302-length-20950-cov-11.626466_pt1 | contig 20950 bp, 19 predicted proteins | sample MGYA00580846_ERZ773148 | MGnify/ENA primary metagenome ERZ773148 (study PRJEB29015, sample SAMEA2737879) | human gut metagenome | biome: human gut; feature: human-associated habitat; material: faeces | place: China | collected 2012 ... | reverse complement strand
GACGGCCTGAGTCTCGATATTCGAGTGGCTGTATGTGGCGTTGTCTCCGTTGTCGAAGTAGTTGATGTTGCCGTCGAGGGTAAGCGTACGTCCGGCCTTGCCCAGACGGGCCCGGTAGATCAATCCCTCCGAGATGTTGTATCCGCGGTTGCGACCCGTCGAGGCGTTGTCGATGATGTTGTAGCCGCTCTCGCCGGTCTGAGTGCCGAAGGTGCTGCTTACGGGATCGTTGCCTTGATAGCTGAAGCTCGTGCGCGACATGAGCGACTGGTTGGCCGATATGTCCCAGTCGAGCTTGGCATTGAAACGGTGGTTGGCGTTGAGCGTCTGCGACAGGCCCGACGTCGAGAGCGTATCGATAGGCGAGGGGGCCTCGTACCATTTGATTATCTGCGAGAGATTGTCTGTATTGGTGCGGTTGTAGAAGTAGCTGCCTTCGAAGCGCACCTTGTCGTTCTCGCCCCACGATGTTGTGAGGTTGGCGCCTATCGAGGCCACATCTGCCACACCGCTCTGGGCGCTGCCCATGCGCGAACCGACTCCTCGGCCCATGCCGCCGCCGCGACCCATGCCGCCGCCCGAAACGCCGAGTATATCCTCGAAACCGAAGTTGGTCTGGTTGACGTTGTTCAGCAGCCCGATCAGGGTCAGACGCGAGCGGTTCTGGAAGAAATTGACATTACCGCCGACGATATATTTGTTCGAGGCCGTCACCTCGTCCGTATCGGGCTGGTAGCCGTAACCGGCATATACCTGTCCGAAGATACCTTGGCGCATGTTCTCATGCGTGACGATGTTGATGGCCTTGTATCCCTCGCCGTCATCCATACCCGAGAACTCGGCATTGTCGCTCAGCTTGTTGTATACCTCGATGCTCTTCACGGCCTCCGCAGGCAGCGACTTGATAGCCGTCGAGACATCCTCGCCGAAGAACTCCTTGCCGTCGACGAAGATCTTCTTGACCTCCTCGCCCTGAGCCTCGACCGTACCGTCGGTGATGGTTATGCCCGGCATCTTCTCCAGCAGCCCCTCCACATCGGCGTCGGCCGCAACCTTGAAGGCATCGGCATTATAGCTTACCGTATCGCCCTTCTGCGAGGTGCGTATGGTCTTGACCTCCTTAACGACGGTCTCGATCTTGGTTGCTGACTCGGTGATGGCGATGCGCCCGAGGTCGGTAGTCGTATCATCTACCTTGAACTCGTAGTGCAGGTCCTCGTATCCGAGAAACGATATGACCATCGTGTAGCTGCCGTACGCGAGGCCGTTTATCGTGGTGGTACCCTCATACCCAGAGGTGTAGTAGCTCTTCTTTTCGGCGTTGTCGGCGGGTGAGATCTCGACGACGGCGCCTGCGATGCCTTGGTCGTTGGCGGCATCGGTTACGGTGAAGGTGATCTTGCCGGTTTCGGCGTGTGCCGCGATCATAGTTGCGGCGAAGATCAATGTCAAAAGCAACCTTTTCATATTCTGTATCGGATTATTTGTCTTTGAGCAATCTTTCCGACACAAAATTAACAACCTGCAAAACCGTGTTGTGGCGCTTCGTCGGTCAAACGCCACAACGCGGCGGCGGGGCGTCTTCCCGCGCGGGTGAATCGCCGCGTGACAATATGGTTTGAGAGTCTCGCGTGAGGTTTCTTTGCCGAAAACTATATGTACTATGACCGGAAAATTGTAAAAAATCGGTCATCTTCCGGCTATAAAACACCGCAGCCGCACGCCCTGCATAGGGGTGCGGCTGCGGCTGTGATGATATGTTCTGCACATGGCGGCCGATGCCGCACAGTGCATACCGATCGGGCTTAGTCCTTGAACTTGGCCGAGAGGAACTCGCGGTTCAGACGGGCGATATGCGCAATGGAAATCTGCTTGGGGCACTCGGCCTGGCAGGCACCCGTGTTGGTGCAGTTGCCGAAGCCCAGTTCGTCCATCTTGGCGACCATCGCCTTGGCGCGGCGTGCACCCTCCACGCGGCCCTGCGGCAGCTTGGCGAGCGACGATACGCGGGCTGCGACGAAAAGCATGGCCGAACCGTTCTTGCAGGTCGCGGCGCAGGCTCCGCAGCCTACGCATGCGGCGGCGTCCATCGACTCGTCTGCGTCGGCCTTCGGAATCGGAATGGCGTTGCCGTCGGGCACCGAGTTGGTGCGTACCGAGATGAAACCTCCCGCCTGCAGGATCTGGTCGTACGATGAACGGTTCACCACGAGGTCTTTGATGACGGGGAACGCTGCCGAGCGCCAGGGCTCGATGGTGATGGTCGCACCGTCCTTGAACTTGCGCATGTAGATCTGGCAGGTCGTGACCGCCTGGCTGGGGCCGTGGGCATGGCCGTCGATGTGCAGCGAGCACATGCCGCAGATACCTTCGCGGCAGTCGTGGTCGAATGCCACGGGCTCCTTGCCCTCGTGGATCAGGTTATTGTTGAGGATGTCGAGCATCTCGAGGAACGAGGTGTCGGCCGAGATGTTTTCGACTTTGTAAGTTTCGAAACCACCCTTTGCTTTAGCGTCCTTTTGACGCCATATCTTTAATGTAAAATTCATAATTTCAATTTGTTATTAAAGTGTTACAACGTCAAACGGTTAGTCTTTGTAGTTGCGCTGTGCGGGGTGTACGAACTCGAAGTTCAGCGGTTCTTTCGTCAGCTCGGGGGCTGCGTCCTCGCCCTTGTACTCCCATACGGCGGCATATACGAAGTGCTCGTCGTCGCGCTTGGCCTCGCCTTCCTCGGTCTGGTGCTCCGTGCGGAAGTGGCCGCCGCATGACTCCTCGCGGTTGAGTGCGTCGCGGGCCATCAGCTCGCCCAGTTCCAGGAAATCGGCCAGGCGGAGCGCCTTTTCCAACTCGACGTTGAAGTCGTTTTCCTTGCCTACGACCTTCACGTCCTTCCAGAACTCCTTGCGTAGTGCCTGGATCTCGGTGATCGCCTTTTCGAGCGACTCCTTGGTGCGGGCCATGCCGACGTTCTCCCACATGATGTGGCCGAGTTTCTTGTGAATATCGTCTACCGATTGCTTGCCGCCTATCGAGAGCAGTTTGGCGATCTTCTCCTTGACTTCCTTCTCAGCCTGGTCGAAGGCCTTGGTGTCGGTCTTCACCTTCGGAGCCTGGATTTTGTGCGAGAGGTAGTCGCCGATGGTGTAGGGCAGTACGAAATAACCGTCGGCCAGACCCTGCATCAGCGCCGAGGCGCCGAGGCGGTTGGCACCGTGGTCGGAGAAGTTGGCCTCGCCGATGGCATACAGGCCGGGGATGGTGGTCATCAGGTTGTAGTCGACCCAGATGCCGCCCATGGTATAGTGCACGGCCGGGAAGATCTGCATCGGCTGCTCGTAGGGGCTCACGTCGGTGATCTCCTCGTACATGTCGAACAGGTTGCCGTAGCGCTGCTTGATGATGTCCTTGCCCAGACGCTCGATGGCGGTCTTGAAGTCGAGGAATACGGCCAGCCCCGTTTCGTTCACGCCGAAGCCTGCGTCGCAGCGCTCCTTGGCGGCACGCGAAGCCACGTCGCGCGGCACGAGGTTACCGAAGGCCGGGTAACGGCGCTCCAGGTAGTAGTCGCGGTCTTCTTCGGCGATGTCCGACGGTTTCTTGGCACCCGAGCGGATGGCCTTCACGTCTTCGAGTTTCTTGGGAACCCAGATACGGCCGTCGTTGCGCAGCGACTCCGACATGAGCGTCAGCTTCGACTGCTGGTCGCCGTGTACGGGGATGCAGGTCGGGTGGATTTGCGTGAAGCAGGGGTTGGCGAAGCCGGCGCCCTTGCGGTAGCACTGGAATGCAGCCGAACCGTTCGATGCCATGGCGTTGGTCGAAAGGAAGAATACGTTGCCGTATCCGCCCGTGGCGATCACCACGGCGTGTGCGCCGTGGCGCTCGATCTCACCGGTGACGAGGTTGCGGGCGATGATACCCTTTGCCTCGCCGTCCTCGATGACGATGTCGAGCATTTCATGGCGCGGATAGCTTTTCACCGTGCCGGCTGCGATTTCCTTGTTGAGTACCGAATAAGCGCCCAGCAGGAGCTGCTGGCCCGTCTGGCCGCGGGCGTAGAACGTACGTGATACCTGTGCGCCGCCGAACGAGCGGTTGGCCAGCAGGCCGCCGTATTCGCGTGCGAAAGGTACGCCCTGGGCCACGCACTGGTCGATGATGAGGTTGGAAACCTCGGCCAGGCGGTATACGTTGGCTTCGCGTGCGCGGTAGTCGCCGCCCTTGATCGTATCGTAGAACAGGCGGTATACCGAGTCGTTGTCGTTCTGGTAGTTCTTCGCAGCGTTGATACCGCCCTGTGCGGCGATCGAGTGCGCGCGGCGGGGCGAATCCTGGATGCAGAATATTTTTACGTTATATCCGAGTTCACCGAGCGAAGCGGCTGCGGAAGCACCGCCCAGGCCGGTTCCGACGATGATGATGTCGAGCTTGCGCTTGTTCGCGGGGCTTACGACCTTGATAGCTGCCTTGTGGTTGCTCCATTTTTCTGCGAGAGCGCCGGCAGGGATTTTAGCATCTAATTTAAAAGCCATATCTGTTGTGTGTTTATTGTTCTGGATAATCGGTTAGCAGGCGCCTGCGCAGCAGGGGCAGATGCTCTTGATGAAGTAAACCACCACCACGGCGGCAAAGCCGAGGAAGATGATCGTCGCTACGATATTGGCGATGCATTTCAGGCGGGGATACCACGTGTCGTTGGCCCAGCCTACCGTCTGGAACATCGACCATACGCCGTGCGTGAGGTGGAACCAGAGGGCGAAGAACCACACGAGGTAGATCACCACGTAATACCACTGCGAGAAGGTGTAGGCGATCAGCGAAGCGCCGTCGGCTGCGCCGAAGCCCAGCGAATTCTCATGGCCGCCCATGATTTCGACGAGCTGCATTTTAGCCCAGAAATTGAACAGGTGGAGTGCCAGGCCGCCCAGGATGATGAAGCCCAGTACGAGCATGTTTTTCGAAGCCCATTTGACGCCCGGTTCCACGACCGTTACGGCGTAGCGCTGCGAACCGCGTGCCTTGCGGTTTTCGAGCGTCAGGATGACGGCGTAGATGAAGTGGATGACCACGCCTGCCGCCAGTACGAGCGTACCGGCCAGCGCGTACCAGTTGGCCCCCAGCAGTGCGCAGATCATGTTGTAAGCCTCGGGCGAGATGATCGCCACAATGTTCATGGACATGTGGAAGAGGATAAAGAGCACGAGGAAGCACCCCGTCACGCTCATCACCAACTTCTTGCCGAGCGAGGAATTAGATAAAAAACAGCTCATAATGATTTAAATTTGTTTATATTTGTTAAAGTTTTGTGTTCCCGGACGCAAAGATAGCCATTGTTTGCAGAATAACAATAGAAACGGCCGGGAATTTTATGCCGAAAAGGAGGGTTTTATGACTAAAAAAGAGCTGCGTGCGGCGATGAAAAAACAGAACCTGTCCCTCTCCCCCGAAGAACGTGCCGCGGCATCCGGGCGGATCTTCCGCCGGGTAGCGGAATCGGAGCCTTTCGGGACGGCGCGGTGCGTGGCGTTTTTCTGTGCCCTGCCCGACGAACCCGAGACGGAGGAGGCGCTTGCCCGGTGGGGCTCCGCCAGGCGGATCGTCGTCCCCCGGGTCGGGGGCGACGCGATGCGGTTCTTCGATTACGTGCCCGGGGCACTCCGTGCGGGGGCCTTCAGGATCGCCGAACCGGACGGGGACGCAATGCCGTGCGAACCGTCCGAAATAGATTTGATCGTCGTTCCTGGAACGGCATTTACGCAAGCCGGTGCCCGCATGGGCCGCGGCCGCGGGTTTTATGACAAATACCTCTCGCAGCCCGGGTTCCGGGGCGTGAAGGTCGGGGTCTGCTACGCCCACCAGCTGGTCGGGGCACTGCCCGTCGAACCGCACGACGTATTTATGGATTATGTAATTACAAATGGATGAATGCCATGCAGACAGGAGAATTTGTCGCCGCTTTCCGCGAGGCTTTCGGCCCGGTGCCGGAGCTGCCCCTGCTGTTTCGCTATACGGACGAACCGCTGCGCCCCGCCGCAAAGGCGGGCGGGTGTTTTTTCAAGGCGTTGGCCGAGGCGCGTGACGGGCGGCCCGTGGGGCTCAACGCCTCGAATATCGGTTGCGGGGGCGGCAAGTTCTATACGGGTTTCAGCCCCATGCCGGAATTCGTCCCGCAGTTCGTCTCGCTCAAGGAGCGTTATAAGCAGACGCCCGAAATGGTGCTGGACTTCATCGCTGCGCTCGACCTGCGGCCGGGGCCGAAGGCGTGGCTCGAGTTCGTGCGTGTGGATGCGGCGGGGACGTTCGACGGGGCGGAAGGCGTGCTATTCTTCGCTACGCCAGACGTCTTGGCGGGGCTCGTGACATGGGCCGGGTTCGACAACGACGCCCCGGATGCCGTTGCGGCGCCGTTCGGCTCGGGATGCAGTACCGTGGTGTCGCAGGCCGTGCGGGAAAACCGTAACGGCGGCCACAGATGTTTCCTGGGGCTGTTCCATCCTTCGGTGCGCCCGTGGGTCGGTGCGGACGAATTGTGTTTCGTTATTCCGATGTCGCGTTTTGCCGGGATGTGCGGCACGATGCGTGCAAGCTGTCTGTTCGGAACCCATGCGTGGGATAAAGTCCGGGAGCGGATAAACAAGATGAATTTATGAAAAAAAGAAGGGCTGCGCTGGTGCTTGCGGGCGGCGGCGCGCGTGGTGTTGCCCATATCGGGGCGATCGAGGAGTTGGAGAGTCAGGGATTCGAGGTGCATGCTGTGGCCGGCACTTCGATGGGGGCGTTGGTCGGGGGCATGTATGCCTCGGGGCATCTCGAACCCTTCAAGGAGTGGATGTATACGCTCGACAAGTATAAGGTTTTCGGGCTGGTCGATTTTGCGCTGAGCACCGAGGGACTCGTCAAGGGCGACCGCGTGATGCGGGCCATGAAGGAGCTGGTGCCCGACGTGAAGATCGAGAAGATGCCGCTGCCGTTCGCCGCGGTTGCCGCCGACCTGCTGACGGGGCGCGAAGTCGTGCTCGACAGGGGAGGCTTGTACGATGCCATCCGGGCGTCTATCTCCATCCCGTCGGTATTCCGTCCCGTACGCCGGGGGAACCAGGTGCTGGTCGACGGCGGTACGGTCAATCCGCTGCCGTTGAACCGGGTGCGCCGTGAACCGGGCGACGTCCTGGTCGCCGTGGATGTGAGCGCCCCGTTCTCGGAGGAGATGGCCGTCCGCAACAAGGCTTCGCTGAACTATTATAAGGTGATTACCGCCTCGTCGGAGATCATGCAGCAGCATATCGCACGCCTGATGTGCAAGCTTTACAAGCCCGACCTGCTGATAGAGATGCCTGCCGACCGTTTCGGGATTTTTGAATTCTACCGCGCCCGGGAAATTGTCGAGGCCGGCCGCATGGCGACGCGTGCCGCACTGGAGCGTAGCCTCGTCGAAGCGGGATAGACTGGGGGCGAGGAAAATCGGATGGGCTATGGCATGATTTTTGTTTGAGGATAAAAAGATTGCGACGGCCCGTGATTTTGAAGAATTCAAAAGTAGTGACGCAACTTCACACAGATTTGAGGGGCCGTCGCAATATTTAAACGCAAAAACATCCGGGGCGGGGAAATAAGTTCATCCCCTGAGAAATGCTTTCGTAATCTCTATATTGCAAAGATAAATAAAGTTTCCGATAAACCAATGCCATTGCCTGATTATGGTATGGGTGCGCCTAAAATATGGAAAGGGAGGGTGCGTTTGTTGCCGCAGGCTGTCTTTTTTGCGTACTCCAAGTGTCTTTATGCCCGGTTCGGCAGAATTTTCGGGCGTCCTGATAAGAAAAACCCGGCCTGAAAAGGTCGGGTTTCCCGTTCGTTTACCGCCGATCCTTGTCGTACACATAGGCCGCGATACGGTGGCTGCGCCTGCCGATCGGTACGCCGATGCCCAGCGTGACGTTCATCACGCTCTGCTTGATGGGGATGAACTGGGGCGTATGCTTGGCCGTGACGATGTCCGTGGCAAGGTAGAAATTGATCCAGCTGGGGTTCAGGTTCAGCGCCAGCCCCACGGCGCCGCCGCGGTTGTCGATCACCGAATAGCTGCCCGTGACGGTAAACCAGCGGATCGGGTGGAAATTGACCGACCCGGTGATGTTGTGCAGGGTCTTGTATTCCCACACGCGGGCCGTATACAACAGGCCGATGCCGATCTTATGGCGCCATACCTCGTATTCGAGGCCGGCGTTGATCGAGGCGCGCAGCATGCGCGATACGCTCTTGGCCGCGCCCTTGTGGAACTCCAGTACGTCGATGTCGAAGTCGGGCGACTCGGTGCCGTCCTCGGTGACCGTCACGCCCGTGAAGGATAGCTCCTTCGCCGAATAACCCGTTACGTTCTTGTTCTTGCTCCAGCCGATGAAGCCCAGGTCGTTCACCGCCAGCGATGCCTGCAGGTTGGGCAGGATGTCGTACGTGGCTCCGAAGTCGACCGCGAAGCCGTAGCCGGCGGGCGAGGTGGGCTTGAGGCTGATGTCGTCCATCTTGTAGACCTCTTCGCCGTGGTCGTTGAGTTCGGTCTTGACGTCGAGCCCTGCGGCCGTGATGTCCAGCCCGCCCGCGGCGTTGATCAGCCAGCGTTCCTCGTTGTGCGATACGTTGAATTGCGTGAAATACATCCGCGCACGTGCCACGCCCATCAGGAATTTTGCCCGCACACCGATGTATAACTTGTCGTCGAGCAGCGGAAAAGAGTAGTTGAAACCCGCTTCGAGATAGCTGTCGGCCGTGATGCCGATGTCGCTGATGTCGCCGCTATTGCCGCGTTTCAGGAAGTCGAAGAGCGAGTAGGGCAGGGTGGCGTCGGTCGTGACGCGGGCGTTGAGGTCGAACGACCAGAAATTCTTGTGGTTGCGGGTGAAGGCGCCGAACCCGATGAGGTTTACGCGCGTGTCGAGACCCAGGAGGTTGTCGGCTTTGAGTCCCGAAAGGGCGTCGGCCGTCGATACGGAGCTGTCGAGCAGTGTGACGAGTTTTCCGTTGCGCGGATAGAGTATTTTGTCGATCGAGAGGTTGCCGCTCACGTTGATGTCCAGTCCGCCCAGCCCGGGGATGTTGACATAGCCGCGTAAGGGGGCGAAAGCCGGGTTGAACTGGCTGCGGAGGGTAGACCCCTCCATGAAATAGGCCGTCGGGTTCTGTGCCGCGGCGCCGGATGCCAGCAGCAGCGTGAATAGGAATGCGTATATTTTTTTCATGTTCTGTGCCGGATTAGAGGTTGAGCTTCAGGCCGCCGCGCTTGATCAGGCGCAGGGTGATGACGATTTGCTGATCGGACGTGAAATCGTAGCCCGGATAGTATTTCTCCAGCGAGACGGGGAGGATGATCTCGGCACCCTCGATGATCTGCCGCAGGTCGCTTTCGAAAAGTTGCGTCTCCCTGATCTCGTTCGTTTTGCCGGGTTCGACCGTTACGTCGAACCGGACGTTCGTAGGCGAGAAATAGGGCACGAGCCGCAGGCTCACGGGCAGGGCGCTCGTGATGCTGCCGTAGAGGTGCAGCGTGTTTTTGGGGTTGGGGGTGCCTTCACTGTCGAGGTTCTCGCAGAGCATGTCCACCACGTCGCCGCCGATGTCGATCTTACCGATGTCGTAGGTTACATCCTGGACTTTGAGCTCTGTCAGGTAGCTGCCGGCCAGGGATTTGACCTCGCCCGAAAGCCGGTCGTGCAGCATCGGCATATTGCGGAACGCCTCGATGAAGACCGGTTTGAAATCTGCCGGATCCGTATTCGGGGGGAGCAGGGGCAGGAAGGTCGAGAGGTATTTTTCCGCCAGCAGGTCGGCGACGGCGGTGATCTTGGCATCGTCGTCCATCATCTGGTCGATCAGTGCATCGAGCAGCGGCGTGATTGTCTCCGGGGTGTTCTGGAGTTCCCGCAGGTCGACGTATGCGGCGTTTCCGGGCAGGGGCGAGGGAAGCCAGATGTCCGCTTCGTCGAAGAGCGTTTTGATGTCCGCACCTCCTTCGTTCAGTTCACTCATACTTACGTATACCGTGGCCAGCGGCAGCCGGTATTCCGAGTCCTCGTCGCCGATGGTGACATCGTCCGTGTTCACGTTCGACAGGTCGTAAGCGTTGTCGATACAGGACGATGCGAGTGCTGCGGCGAAGAGAAAAGGTAAAAATTTTCTCATAGGGTTTGGGTTTGTTTTCAATGTGCCGCAAATATATGCCGTTCCGACGAATAAAACAAAAAATCGGACGTTTTAGTTTATGCGTGTGTCAAATGCGGCCATCTCTGCGTGCGCCGGAAGCATGCCGGAGGAGATGGCGCGTTTTGTGAAATAATTGCTACATTTGCACTGCGATTATCGCTATGGCGGGAACCGAAAAAAACAATCTCAGAGAGCAGGTGGCGATGCTGCCGCAGTCGCCGGGCGTCTACCAGTTCGTAGACCGCTCGGGGACGATCATCTACGTCGGTAAGGCCAAGAGCCTGCGCAAGCGGGTTTCATCCTATTTCGTGCAGAGCAAGGAGCACAGCCCCAAGGTTCGCGTGCTGGTGAAGCAGATCGCCGAGATCCGCCATATCGTCGTGGACAGCGAAACCGACGCCCTGTTGCTGGAAAACTCGCTCATCAAGACCCTCCAGCCGCGGTACAATATCCTGCTCAAAGACGATAAGACCTATCCCTGGATCGTGGTGCGCCGCGAGCATTTCCCGCGCGTGCAGTCGACGCGGCAACTGAACCGCGACGGGTCGCAGTACTTCGGCCCCTACGGATCGGTGGTGATGCAGCACAGCGTGCTGGATTTCATCCGCGAGGTGGTTCCCTTGCGTACCTGCAAGCTCAACCTCGCCCCCGAGCAGATCGCCAAGGGGAAATATACGGTCTGCCTGCAATACCACCTGGGCAACTGCAAAGGCCCCTGCATCGGGGCGCAGGGCGAAGGGGAATACGGCCGGCTCGTCGACATGGTCGTCGCGGTGCTCAAGGGCGACCTGCGCCCCGTGCGTAGCTACCTCGAACAGGAGATGCAGCGCGCTGCCGGGGAATTGAAATTCGAATTGGCGCAGCGCTACAAGCAGCGCCTCGATGCGCTGGACAACTATGCGGGCAAGTCGGTGATCGTCAGTGCGAAGATCGTCGACGTGGATGTTTTTTCGCTGCTTCCGGACGACGATGTGGCCTATTGCAATTTCGTGCGTATCCGCCACGGGTCGGTCGTGGGCGTTTATACCGTGAAACTCAAGACGGGTGTCGGGGGCGACGAACGCGACATGCTGACGCTGGCCATCCAGCATGTCGTCGAGCATATTGCCGGGACGCTGGCCCGTGAGGTCATCGTACCGTTCCTGCCTTCGACGACGCTGCTGTTCGACGGTGTGACCTTCACGGTGCCCAAGCGCGGCGAAAAGCTCGAACTGCTCGAATTCTCGCAGAAGAGCGCCCGTATCTATCGCGCCGAGCAGCTCAAGAACCTGGAAATCAAGAATCCCGAACGATATACCGAGCGGTTGATGAATGCCCTGCAAAAGGAATTGCGCCTCGACCGCCAGCCGCGGCACATCGAATGCTTCGACAACTCCAATCTGCAGGGGGCCCATCCGGTAGCCTCGTGCGTGGTGTTCCGCGACGGAAAACCCGCGCGCAAGGACTACCGCCATTTCAACATCAAGACCGTGGAGGGCCCCGACGATTACGCTTCGATGCGCGAGGTCGTCTTCCGGCGTTACAGCCGCCTGCAGGAGGAGGGGGCCGAGCTGCCCGATCTCATTATTGCTGACGGCGGGAAGGGGCAGATGGGCGTCATTCACGAGGTGCTGGAGTATCTCGGGCTGGACATACCTGTCGCCGGGCTGGCTAAGAACGACCGCCACCGCACCTCCGAGTTGCTCTGCGGATTCCCGCCTGTCCTGGTCGGCATCCGTCCCACTTCGCCCCTTTTCCACTTTCTGGCGCACATCCAGGAAGAGGTGCACCGTTTCGCCGTCTCATTCCACCGTCAGAAACGCAGTAAGGCCTTTATCCATAGCGAACTGGAACAGATCGAAGGCATCGGTGACAAGACCGTCCGTACGCTGCTGCAACATTTCCGCACCGTGGCCAAGGTCAAGGCGGCACCGTTCGAGGAGTTGACAGCGCTGGTCGGCCCCGCCAAGGCGAAAAAAATCAAGGCTTTCTTTGAAAAATAACCGGATTTTTTGAAAATTGCGAAGAATCGACTATCTTTGCCCTCCCGATTCTACGGAAGAGGCTTGCCCGGATGGCGGAATCGGTAGACGCGTTGGTCTCAAACACCAATGACAGCAATGTCGTGCCGGTTCGACCCCGGCTCCGGGTACAAATAAACCCTGATAATCGACTGATTATCAGGGTTTTCTCTTTCTGTAAGGCGTACTAAATGTGTACTGAGCGACAAAAACAAGAATAGAGTGTACTTTTGTGGTTTTCATCCTTTCATCTTTATGATTTCTTAACTCTTATGCGTTCTTTTCTGTCTTATTATTGCTGATGTTTTCTCGGAAAATGCGATTTCCACCTTATATTTGTATCTGAGAACAAATTTATATAAGGTACAGTTATGGAAAATCATATAGAAACCAATTTCAGAGAGATACAGAAGATATTAGATAGTTGCGTATCGCATGGCTATAAAACTAAGGTTGATGCACTATTTTTAAAGCGTGAATATCTGACACAGGCTCAGCTAAAGGATTATTTGCGACAGGAAATTTTCCGTGTTACCGAAAATATAGTAGCCATTCAGCAAAAATACCGTGTCGTGCGTGATATTGTACAGGATATGGATGTTCCCGATTTTTTGTGGGAAAGCGGTTATTTTGAGGACTTAAACTCTAATGAGAGGAAAAAGTACATCGTTTTCCGCTGTTCTGATTTTGATATGGACGCATATTTGCATGAACCGTCTTGCTATGATGAACGACTTCCCTATTTTTCCATCATTGTTAGCCTTGTGGTACTTTCTAAGTATTTGTACTTTCTGCAAGAACAGGAAAGCAAATACTATACAGATTCTATTGCCCCCCAAGAACAAGTCTTGCCAAAAGAAAAAGATGAAAGTGTAGAAACCACTCCAGCCAAAATTGTGGGTAAAAGCAATCCCTTCAAATCCACTTTGAAAGCCAATGAAATCAAACTTCTGACTGAATGTGTGAACGAAGCGAATATGTTTACTACTACTGTCAGCACCAAAATACTTACCGATTTTTTCAACTGTAAGTTGGACGGTGTATTGAAAGTTAATAATACCCGTCTGTTGGCTTACCTAATGATGCAACTCAGCTGTTATAACTACATCGTTTATGAGTGGCAGTCAGTTATAGCAAACAACAAGTTGATATTGAAGAAGATAAAAGGAGAACCGCTTACACGTACTGACTTGTCGAGTGCGACAGACCAGGCGAAGAACATCTATCCGAAAGGATATGAAATCATAGACAAATACATCAAACAACTGCAAAAAGGTTGAGCATAGATTGAACGCTCAAACAAAGGTCAATTAGACTTCATTTTCAAGCTCTTAACTTTGCCCCCGTTAACAAAAAAACGAGGGTGCGCACCTTCATATTGTTTCACCTAAATTCCTAAACAATATGGAAAAAAATTTAGAGTTAAGAGTTTCCGAACTCGAAAAGATGTTGTTCCTTTCAAAGAACGTGCTTAGCTTCGATGAAGCGAGCAAGTTCTTGAACCTTTCTAAAAGTTACCTGTACAAGCTGACTTCGGGTAACTTGATACCCCATTACAAGCCGCAGGGCAAAATGCTTTATTTTGAGAAAGCGGAGTTGGAAGCATGGTTGCGTCAGAACCCGGTCAAGACGCAGGCGCAGATAGAGCAGGAAGCGCAGAAGTATATCCTTAACCGTCCTCTAAAGAAATAATGGCTATGGAAAACAAGAAGAAAGAGGAAATCGGACAAGGCACAGCCATGACGAAAGAAGATTTTGCAGCCCTTTGGAAAACCATTCGTCTAAAGGTGACGGACACTTATGAAGTACCGCCCGAAATTCTTTGGGTGAACGGTTCTACTATCGGCACATTGGGCAATTTCAGCGCATCCACAGGCAAAGCCAAGAGCAAAAAGACATTCAACATTTCCGCCATTGTTGCGGCTGCATTGAAGAATGACGAGGTTCTAAAGTATTCGGCATATCTGCCACCGAACAAGCGCAAAATTCTCTATGTTGATACCGAGCAGAGCAAGTACCATTGCCATAAGGTCATGGAACGCATTTTGCGCCTTGCCGGACTGCCGACCGATAAGGATGTGGATGATTTTGTTTTCATTGTGTTAAGGGAGCAGACCCCCGACAAACGTAAGCAGATAATTGGCTATATGTTGGAGAATATGCCCGATGTGGGGTTGCTCATCATTGACGGAATCCGTGATTTGATGTACGACATCAACAGTCCGAGCGAATCGACCGACCTAATCAACCTTTTGATGCGCTGGTCAAGTGGGTATAACCTGCATATTCACACCGTACTGCATTTGAACAAGGGGGATGATAACACAAGAGGACATATTGGTACAGAGCTGAACAACAAAGCTGAAACCGTCCTGCAAATCACGAAAAGCACGCAGGACGGCAATATAAGCGAAGTAAAGGCGATGCATATACGTGACCGTGAGTTTGACCCGTTCGCATTTCGCATCAATGACAACGCTTTGCCCGAAGTCATGGACGGTTATGTATTCCAACAACCCAAGCAAGACAGGAACTTTCCGCTTACAGAGCTGATGGAACAGCAGCACCGGGAAGCATTGGAGAACGGTTTCGGCAAGCAGGTTGTACAAGGCTATTCCAATGTGATAGCGGCATTGAAACAAGGTTACGCAAGTATAGGTTACGAGCGTGGACGCAATGTCCTTGTGTCGCTTAACAAGTTCCTTGTGAACAAGCGCATGATTGTGAAAGAGGGTAAGGGCTATCGCTACAATCCCGATTTTCATTATTAAAAGTCGGTTTGGTTTAGTCCGGGTGTATATATAAACGGAACGGACTGTCTGTTTCCCGGTATCGACAGCAGGCAGGTTTAGTATGGTACGGGTATATATATGACGGACTAAACAGGACTGGCGCACTTTTCAACGATTTTTTAATCCCCAAAAAGAAAATATTATGAACATCGAAGATGTGAAACAAATATCCATTGCAGATTATCTGCATAGTTTAGGTTATTCGCCTGTCAAGCGGCAGGGTAACGGTTTATGGTACAAATCACCGTTAAGAGAGGAACACGAAGCGTCCTTTAAGGTGAATACAGACCGCAATCTTTGGTATGATTTTGGCGCAGGAAAAGGCGGCAACATCATCGCCTTGGCAAAGGAACTTTATTTTTCCGACAGTCTTCCCTACCTTTTAAAGAGGATAGAAGAGCAGACCCCGAATGTTCGCCCAGTCAGTTTTTCTTTTCCCCAGTGTAGGACAGAACCAAGTTTCCAACATTTGGAAGTCCGGGACTTAACTCATCCGGCATTGCTCCGTTATTTGCAGGGACGGGGTATCAATATTGAGCTGGCAAAAAGAGAATGTAAGGAACTTCATTTTACCAATAACGGGAAGCCGTTCTTTGCTATCGGGTTCCCGAACATGGCAGGAGGTTACGAGGTTCGCAATTCCTTTTTCAAAGGCAGGATGACGGGGATGTTGGAAAACTCGCGCAGCTTCGCCATGGCCGTGATCCCGTCCATACCGGGCATCATAACATCGGACACAATCACATCGGGAACATATTTCATTGCAAGACGAATTCCCGTAGCAGCTTCCGGTGCATCCAACACATGATATTCTTCGGCAAGCAATGTTTTCACATAATTGCGGATGTCAGCATTATCATCGATAACCAGAACTGCCGGGCGATCCGCATCTCTCGTTTCTTCCTCACCCATAGGAAAATCGGTTTCGACTAATGTGGTAGAAACTTCTGCTTCTTCACTTGGAAGAGTAACCACCGTCGGGTGATACTGAGAAACACTCTGCGCCGGAAAAAGAACAGTAAAAGTCGCTCCTTTTTCATCACTATGGGCAGTGATCTGACCGCCATGCATCTCAACAAAAGCACGAACAAGTGCCAAACCAATCCCTGTGCCAGCCTGATGCCCGTCTATCTGATAAAAACGTTCAAAGATAGCGTCAACTTCTTTGGGAGAAATATGGCTACCGGAATTAAATACTGAAAAGCGGAAATTAGTAGCTTCTGCTTCCAATCGAACTATAATCTTTCCATTCTCGGGTGTATACTTCACAGCATTGGATAACAAATTGAAGTAGATACGCTCCATTTTCTCACTATCTGCCATCATACGGAAATCCATATCAGGGGTAACCTCAAAAAAGAAGGATATATGCTTTTTCAACAACGCCATGCGGAAAGAATCGTTCCAGCCACGAAAACTGCTCAAAAGATCGAACGGCTCCAGATGGAGTTCCATTCGTCCGTTCTCCACTTTACGGAAATCAAGGATTTGATTAACAAGACGAAGGAGAATATTGACATTCTTCTTCATCAGTTCCAGTAACTGATGTGGACGTTCTCCAAGAGATTTATCGGCAAGAAGTTGATTAACAGGATCTGCAATCAACGTCAATGGGGTGCGAAAATCATGTGAGACATTGGTAAAAAAGACCAGTTTGGCATGAGTTGCCTCTTCCAATTCACGGGAAAGTTGTTCCAATTGTTCTTTCTGCTGAATGAGCTGTTCTTTCTGTTGTGTCAGTTGCAGTTTCTGTTCTTCCAACTTCTCCTTCTGACGAGACAGTTTCCGGTTCAAGCGATTTTTAGTACGCAAAGACAGATACACGGCAACCAATAAGCCTACTACCAATAAAAGTACCAACAGACTACCATATAGCACAACTTGCTGCGTAGCATAACGGTCGAAGAACTGACTCATCTTCCCGTTCATGGTTTCTATTTTCTCATCAAGAGTAGCTATATGTGAGGTCTGCATCTGCATAATCTGGGCATTGGTAGCATCTACGACAGAAGTTCCCAATACAGTCTCACGAGGATAATCACGTTTATTCAGAATGTCCATTGCAATCTGTATCACACGGTCACCACCTGTAGGATAAATAAACGTGGCATCCAATTGCCCGTTCAACACCTGCTCCACACCATATCCTTCACCAGGCAAAGCATCCGTACCAATAAAACGCATTTCTTCCGCCCTGCCCTGTTGTTTAGCAACGGCATAAGCACCTGCAGCCATACGGTCATTCTGGGCATACACCACATCTATTTCCGGAAAACGCTTCAAAAGAGTGTCCATCCTTTCTCCCGCTTCCGAACGTAACCAACCGGCATCTTCACGAGCCAGAAGTTGAATACCGGGATAAGGAGATATCGCAGAAACAAATCCTTGATGGCGATCCATGGCAGACGTAGAGCCGGTCAACCCAGCAATCTCTACAATATTACCCCGCCCATGAAGCATATTGGCTACATAATTACCTATAGCTTTTCCCAACTCATAATTATCCGCACCTATATAAGCAGTATATTTATCAGAAAGTATCTTCCGGTCGAAGACTATGACAGGAATCCCACGATCAAATGCTTCCTCTACCACCGGAGTAATGGGAGCAGCTTCATTGGGGGCAACAACAAGCAAGTCTACCCCTTCCTGAATGAAATGGCGAATATCTTCTATCTGTTGTGCATTATCGTCTTTCACGGTGCGGATATCCACTTCCACTCCATCATAAAAAAGTGCCTCGCGCAGCATTTCATTGTTCATCTGATGCCGCCATTCATCGTCACTGCATTGGGAAACGCCGATACGGAAATGCACGTCGCGATGCGTACACGAAGCAGTCAGCCAAAAGAGGGAGAGCATTGGAATAAGTAACAATTGGAAAGTATATCTTCTCATCTTTTCTGGTATTAGTAACGCAAATATAAAAATATTATCATAGGAATCTTTACCTGTTTCTTAAAAAAGCTCCACTCTACTAAATTATAACATGAATGCCTGTTGCGGAATTAAAGAGTAAATAAGCTTGTGTTCATACTATTAAATACCTTCAAGACATAAAGCAAGGATACCTTAATAGGGCAATAGGAGAAATTAGTATCTCTGCCTATGGAGGCTAATGCGCTCCACCATGGAGAACATTACGTCCCCTTATAAGGGGACAAATTAACCTTCGTTATCTTAGTCTTTAACCCTTACAGAAAATCTCCTTAGCTTTCACTAATGGTTCATGAATCTATCATAAAGATTAATTTCCAAGTCTAACAATCCCTTCTTAGCTTCCAATCCGCCGGCATATCCGACCAGCTTATGGTTGCTGCCAATGACACGATGACAAGGAACAAATATTGAAATAGCATTCGCTCCATTGGCAGTTGCCACTGCGCGAACTGCCTTTGAATTTCCCAGTTTTTGTGACAACTCACCATAAGATACGGTTTTACCGTAAGGGATATTCAGCAATTCCTGCCATACTGATTTCTGAAAATCCGTTCCTATAAAGAGTAATGGGATGTCGAATGCCTTCCTTTTGCGGGCGAAATACTCCTCCAACTGAAGAATTGCTTTTGCTATTACTTCAGAACCTTGCGTGCAGTAATCGGCATGCAGTGCCTTTTGCAGTCGTTTGTCGATTACCTCCCGGCGTTTTTCATTCACCCAGTCACACATACAAAGTTTACCCTCGAAGGAACCAAGTATCAACTCACCATAGGGAGATTGATAATACTGAACCTGAATCATTTCCATATACTCACCATTTATATATTACTATTGAATCAACCTCTCTATCATATGTTTACAAAAGTAAGTATTTACCTCAAATGCGACAACTATCTCTACTACAATTTCCGTATTCATCACTTCGGGCTTATTCACCTTTATCTTAACGCTGCCAGTAAAGAGAAACAGACCGTTGGCATCGGCACGCGAAGGGCCAAAGTCCCATAAAAACTTATTGAGCAGTAAGCTCAATCACGTGACTCTGAGTCGTAGCCAAACCGAATACATTCAAACCGACTTTCATCAGATAATCACCGGAAAAAACTTTTCCGTTAGACCCTAACTTTGAAGTAACCGAAGGCATCAGATTGATTTCTTCTACTTTATACTGCTTATTCGGATCCAGACCTTGTAATTTCACTGCCATCAGTTTCTCCTGAAAGCGGGGATGGATATCGTAAGCAAACAGTACTGCTTTGTTGGTATCTTTACTCACATAGTTCAATGCCATATGATTTCCCTCATAAGGAGAAACTAAACGATACTGGTCACCATCCATAATAGCATTCTGCAGGCGTTTCCAATTGGCAACGGCTGTCTGGGAATAAGCCAGTTCGTCAGCAGTAAGTTCTTTCAGACCGATATCGAAACCAAGTTTACACATAGAGGCCACATCGGTACGAAATTTCACGGAAGTCGCCTTGTTCCAACTGGTCACATGAGCATCCATAGCTTTTGCCGGGAAGAATTGAGAGAAGCCCCACTGGATATAGATACGTTCTACAGGATCCGTATTATCGCTGCACCAGAACTCGGTAAAATATTTCAGTGCTTCATAATCGCAACGGGCACCACCACCGGAGCAAAGCATCATCGGGACATCAGGATAATTCTCCTTCACACGTTTCAGAACATTATAAATACCACGGACATGGTCAATATACAACTGCCCCTGTTTATTCTTCAGATACGGGGAATAGATATTGGTAATAGGGCTGTTGCAATCCCATTTGAAAAAAGCAACTTCCGGGTTCTCTTTCATTATATTCTCTACAACACTATACACATAGTCCTGCACTTTCGGATTGCTAAGGTCAAGCACCAACTGGTTACGATAATAATACGTATCGCGATTAGGCAGCATGATCGCCCAATCCGGATGTTTCTCGAAGAGTTCACTCTTGGGATTCACCATTTCAGGCTCAATCCAGAACCGAAATCTCGCCCTGACCGCTCGTGGAGAAATTACCGACGAAGCCGATCTGATCCAGCACGAAGTAGCTGTCCTTCTGATCGCCCGGGAAATTGAACACCAGCCAGAGCTGGGTAACCTGACGAAGATCCATCTTGCCGTTGCTGTCCTGTCCGTTGATGTTTTCAAACTGGCTCAGCGGGATACGGATCATGCCCTTATAACCGGCCATTTCAGACAGGCCGTTCGGGAACTCGTCGCCCGCTTCCTGCTTGATCCGGCCGGTCACCTCCTGCGGAAGCTTCTTGGCCGCGTCGCTGAAGGCGGACTGGTTGTTGTACACCTTGATCCATTTGCCGGCGGAATTCTGAATATACACGAACGCGCCGTCCTTCAGGCCGTATTCGCTGATGCCGGTGGCGGTCCCCTCATCGGTTACCCCGTCGTTTTCCATGAACCGGAACTGCATGCCGATGTTATCCATTTTGATATGGGTGAAGTCTACATACAGCACCATTTCCTCCGCCCCGCGGAAGTCCTTGAGCGTTTCGCCGCCCAACTGGTCGAGACGGAGCAGCGGCTGGCAATACGAGCCTTTATCCGACAGCCCGCCAAAGTTGAAGGCCTTCGAGCCGTTGAAGCCGTTGGCGGCGACATAGGAATGGAAAACCTCGTGCTTCTTATCCGCCGGGTCGAACATATACATATAGGCGTTCGGAGATTTCGGGTCCTTCTCGCTGTCAAATTCATAGCCCGTCTTCAGGTTCTCGAAATCCGCCGCCGGCAGGTAGCTCCACGAAGGATCGGGATCCTCGGGGGTGCGGTTGGTGAACACCGCCAGCTGTTTTTCCGCCTTCTCCAGCGTGCTGAGGTTGGAAACCAGCGCCTGCTGGGTTTCCGTCAGCGCGTCGTAAGCTGTGCGGGCCGCCTTGACGGCCGCCTCATCCGCAGGACGGATTTTCTCCGGCAGGGCCGCGATCTTATCGGTCACCGCTTTGGCGGCCGCGTAGTCCATGCGGATGTTCCCCCTTGCGGCCAGAAGGCCA
>ERZ773148.1300-NODE-1300-length-20975-cov-3.954350_pt1 | contig 20975 bp, 18 predicted proteins | sample MGYA00580846_ERZ773148 | MGnify/ENA primary metagenome ERZ773148 (study PRJEB29015, sample SAMEA2737879) | human gut metagenome | biome: human gut; feature: human-associated habitat; material: faeces | place: China | collected 2012 ... | reverse complement strand
AATGCTGGTGGAAAGTGAAAAGACCGCTGTTGTAATGAGCCATTTTATCCCCGGTTATATATGGCTGGCAACAGGTGGAAAGAACGGTCGTTTCAATAGTGAAGCTATGCAGGTTCTCAAAGGCAAGGAGGTTACTCTCATCCCTGATCTAGGAGCAACTGAACAATGGAAAGAAAAGTCAGCTTTGTTGTTTGGGATATGCAAGCGGGTTGTTGTGTCCAATGTCTTGGAATGTACATCCGATGAAGAACAACGCAGCCAAGGATTGGACATTGCAGACTTCTTTCTGTATTCACCATCAAAGAGGCAGATACTCCGTCAGATGATACAACACAATCCAGCATTGCAGTTGCTCATTGATGAACTGGCTCTGGAACTTATTGAATAGTAAAGGAACTTGTTCCGGGAATTTATAGAAAGTCCATAACATAATAAGGACTTTTTGCCTAACGGCAATAAAATCCGGTCGTTGTCTGGCAGAGCAGACTGGCATAGGAGCAAGCTCAAACATTAACATTTATCAAAAGAATATCCTATATGAGTACAGATATAAAACAGGCCATGCATGTTGAAGCAGGAAAGTCATTCGGCACGGCAGAGGCGAATGAAAACGAAAGGCGTTGGGACGAAGACAAGATTGACAGGAAGAATCAGGATCCGACCAATCACTATGACAAGACCCGAATGAAACTGAATTTTGAGATTGGGCCCGATGGGAAAGTTCATCCGTTAGGCTATCAAGAGAAATCGCTTGAAGTACGTTTGCAGGAACAGTTGACTGAACTAGGCTGGAAGCCTTTCAAACCAGACAGCAAAATTCAACCGAACTGTTGTGCGAAATTTATCTTCGGAGGTAATCATGACCGTACGCTTGAGATGGCATTTGGGTCCCAAACCGTAAATCTGGACAAGGGAGCAGACAACAGCCATCTCCAACGATGTCCGGAAATCGAACAATGGGCAAAAGATGTCTATGACTGGTGCGCCAAACGGTACGGACAGGAAAACATAATCGGCTTCCAGGTTCATCTTGATGAGAACAGCCCGCATATCCATGCCTTGATTGTTCCTGTCGGACAACGAGCCAAAAGCGGACGTGAATGCGTCATGTGGTCGGCTAAGTTCGGGAAGAACCGCTACGAGTACGGACGGATTCTTCGGGAAATGCACACCTCACTATATGAAGAGGTAGGGAGCAAGTACGGGCTGGAACGTGGTGATAGTATTGAGGGGCGCAATGTTCAGCATTTGCACAAGCGAGACTATATCCGCAAATTGGCTAAAGAGGCAAAACAGGCGGAGAAAGCAGTCAAGGGGTTGCAAACTATGATACGGAGGTTGGAAGCACAGATATTCAGGTCTCAATCCCAACTTGAAGAAATTGAGAAGTCTCTGTCTTCCGGCAAAATCGCTCTTCAGGAATATGAAATTCAAAAGACCAAGATACAAAAACAGATTTCCGAATACCAGTCAAAGCTTGAAGACAAGGCATGTAAGCTTCAAGAAAAGGAGCAGGAACTGGAGCAGATGACAAACAATATAGACCGTGTCGGTAGAGTGGTGCAACCTTTCCGCAATCACAAGATAGATTTTGAGCCGCCACGGATCACTGGCAAACCTCCGATATTCGGTGTTGACAAATGGATTGAGGAACAGAACGGGTCTATCGCCAGCCGATTCGTGAAAATTGTCCGTCAGATTGACGAACTGTATCGGAAGGATGCCGAACAGCAAATACAGGCGGTGCAGAATAATGCGTTGCTGGACTATCGGGAGTTTAAATGGCTGCAACAGGAGTATGCACGACTGACGGATCTCAACAATAATCAGACAGAACAGATGCAGACATTTCTTGACCAGCTGGCTGAGCCTTCTGTGCGGGAACGAATCTTCACCATCGCTGATGCTTTGATTGGCGGGCAGCCTGTCGCTGTTTCATCCGGCGGAGGTGGTGGTAACTCCGACTCAGATCTTCGCTGGGACGGAAGAAGGCCGGATGAGGAGGAAGAGGTGTATAGGCGAAGGTGTTTGCTATATGCATTGCACATCATCGGAATTACAAAAAGTGGCTATAGGAAGAAACATTAAAGATTAGTTCTATTAAATTATCCCGGTTAAGTTGTAGCTTAACTGGGTATTTTTTAGTGGTTTTAGAATTAGTTTATAAACAGTTTAATTATAATTTGTTATGATTTACGGATATATTCGTGTTAGTAGCGATAAACAAACAGTAGAAAACCAGCGTTTCGAGATAAATAATTTCTGCGAGCGTGAGAGCATCCACATTGATGGATGGATAGAAGAAACCATTAGTGGGACTAAAGCATACGATAAGAGGCAATTGGGAAGACTGCTCAATAAAGTTCAAAAAGATGATTTAATTATCTGTGCTGAACTTTCTCGACTTGGAAGGAACCTTTTTATGATTATGGAGATACTCAATATTTGCATGACGCGAGAATGTAGAGTATGGACTATTAAAGACAATTATCGTCTTGGTGATGACATTCAAAGCAAGGTATTAGCTTTTGCTTTTGGCTTATCAGCTGAAATTGAGAGAAATCTTATCAGTCAGAGAACAAAAGAGGCATTAGCTAGAAGGAAGCAAGAAGGAGTTATTCTTGGACGACCAAAGGGAAGAAAGAATGCTCCAGACAAATATAAGTTATCTGGTAAAGAAACATTGATTAAAGAATTATTATCTATAGAGGTTTCAAAACGTAAAATTGCTAAAATTTGCAAAGTTGACCGCAATACTCTTGCTCGTTTTATTAGAGAGAATTTAGCCGAAAACAATTGAGCGTTTTTGTGCAGCAAGAGGGTATGATATGTGATTTTGCTTCCTATGAGCCGTGGGTTATCCTAACACCAATAGAGCAAAGTATCAAGAGAAAGATAGAAGTAGTGGGCACACCTCTTAAAGATTGGGATATCCAGATTTATCGTGGTGTACTCACTGGATGCAACGATGCTTTCATCATTTCAACTGAAAAGCGCAATGAAATTCTCGCCAACTGCCAATCCGAAGATGAACGCCAACGGACGGAGGAACTTATTCGTCCATATAAGCGCAGTTACGAAGATTGTAGGGGGTATCTCCTTGGTCCATTCTATCCTTGATTTTATTCCAATACTGATCAAGATGAACCTTTATCGCTGGGTATTCATTGATATCAATACGAGGCAATTTACCTTTTATACCGTTATGTATATTGATTAGCCAGAGATTTGCCCAATTGTACCCATATCTTTTAATGTCGCGGCCTCTCAAAATCGGAGGATTTCTTTAAGCCAAAGATCACATGGGGAAATCTAAATCTAAAAGGCACATATTCATATGTACAGAAAGGAATGTTTATTAATGCACCAAGTCCATTTATAGTTACTTCGAATATAGCAATACTGCATATTCTTAATTCAAAAATAGCAGATTATTATATACGTTCACTTGGAGTAACAAGGAATGGTGGGTACTTTGAGTACAAACCAATGTTTGTTGAAAAATTTCCTATTCCACAGACCGGTTTAGATTCACTAGAATTATATCCTATTAATCCTTCCAAAGAACAAGAAAAAGAGATTGATGATATCATATATCAGCTATACCACTTGTCGATGCAAGAAATCGAATACATAGAAAATAGAGAGAGTTAACTCTCTCTATTTTCTACTAATTTATTACTGCTATAGTAGAGGAGGATAGAAATTCTCCACATAAGATTCTTCTTCGTTACTTAACCCAACAATAGAATATAAATGCTTGTTAACGCTATGTGTAAAATCTTTTAGATCAATTGTTTTGTTAACAAGATCTTTAACTTTCTGAGTAAAGAAAACTTCATCTTGAGGTGAGACTTTAGGAATAATCAATTCTTGTATTGTAAATTTTTTCCATCTTACTGTGCCAACTCCTGTCGTTGTGCCAATTTTAGAGAAAAACCATTCAGATAATGGGGAGTTAAGAATGCAAAGTAGATATGGAAGATGCTCGCCAATCATCAGGAATGTTGTTGCTTCTGGTACAAAAATACCATTATTATCAAATGCAAATTTACTTCTGTCGGAGATTTCTCCCCATACAATTTTTTGCCGATAAAAATCCTCCCAATAGCTGATGCTGTCTTGGGTTTCAAACCATTGGTTGTTGGTTTTCTTTCGTGCTTTTTCTGGAGTAGTTCCGATGGTTATGCGTTTGCCTTCGATCTCAACAAATTCCCCTGTTTGAGCCAGTTTCTGCTTACAGAAATCCGCAAGATAGCTATCTGCCACCCAATCGTATCCTGCTTCGCGGAGATCTTTCTCTGCGAAACTCAACAAATATTGTTTAATTGCTGGATACTTATCAATATCATAATTACAAGCCGGGAATGTAGCTATCAAATATAAATTCGCCCAATCATATGCATACCGTTTGATATCCCTGCCACGAAGAATCGGTCGAATAAGTTCGGCTGTTCTAGCGCGTTCATCTTCAGTTAGACAATTAGCTAATATTTCATCTCGTTTTTCTGTATTAATAATAAACGCATCGTTGAGTCCAGTTTTAATTCCATAGTTGATTTGAATATCCCAATCCTTCAAAGGCGTACCGACTGCCTCAATTTTTCGTTTAATACTCTGCTCTATTGGAGAGAGTATAACCCAGGACTCAGATGAAAAGAAATCGCAATCAACACCCTCTTGCTGCACAAAAACGCTCAAATTCCTAACACTATCTTTATTCTGTTTGTTGGTCACAGCACATAGGGTCTTATGCTGGTTTTTATTTTTTGAGAATAACAGGATATTCGTATCCACTGTAGCACTCTCGAATATTTTTACACCAGCAAAATCAATCAGGAGCTGCGGATCGGTGTTATGTGAAAGAAAATCCCGCGTCTTTTCTCCATAACCGGCCCGCATCCATTTGTTAGAGGTAATATAGCAGAGATGTCCACCATCTTTGAGCAATTGCCAACCTCGCTCGTAGAATAGACAGTATATGTCACCGGTGCGAGCATAGGTCTTGTACCCACAATCGGCATATAGAATAGCCAATTCACCACTATTGTTTTGTAGTTGGATGTACGGAGGATTGCCAATCACTATATCGAACGGGTTATCATTGAGTCCAAACATCCATTCTGGGTCGAAGAATCTACTGACTGTATTCTGGTCATACGGATTCCACGAAGCGAGTTGCTTGGCGTCTTCTGGAGCGAAATCATTATTTTCCGCCAAAAGCGAAGCAAGTTTTTCTCTCAAGTTTTGATCTTGTTCTCTCAGGCGGCGTTTAGTTACGGCCGATTTTGCCATAAAGTGTTCATGGCGGATTTTTGTCAGTGCTTCTTTTGTCGGTTTGATTTCCGGATTTTCAAAGAGATTGGATTGCACATTCCTTTTCTTTCCAATGAGGGAATTAGCAGCTACGAATTTGGTTTCCAGATTTGGAAGAGTCGGGATGCCAAAGTTAGGTTTGGACGGGTCTTTCTCGCAGTCACAGATGAGTGAAATGAAGAAACGAAGTTTTGTTATCTGAACGGCAATGCTCTGGATATCGCTGCCGTATAAACAGTTTTCGATGATGGTTAGTTTCTGTGTATAGGTGTTCTCGTCAGGCTCAATCCTTTGTAGAATGTCAATCATTCTGTTGAGCATTCCCATAGGGAAGGCCCCGGAGCCACAGGCCGGATCTATTACTTTTACCGACTTCAATTTGCGGGCTATTTCATTATATTCCGAAGTTTTCTCAGCCTCATATTTAAAGTTCTGAGCGAAAAGGGAGCGATGAAGTGGAGTATCCCCAAGATAAGCAATAAGGCTTTCATCGACCATATAGCCTACTATTTCACGAGGGGTATAAAATGAACCGCTTTGGTTTCGAGCTGTTTCTTTAGTCTCGGGGTTGTATGCACCAAGTAGATTTTCGAATACCTTCCCCAAGAGTTCAGGGTCAAGTGCTACCTGCTGCTCTTCAGGTGTATTTTCTTCTATTGTGAAGTTGTATCTGGCAAGGATGGAGAATAAACCTTTCTCCGGAGCGAAGAATAATATATTTGGAACGACTGCGCGATAACGGTAGCGTCCATCAGAGAATTTAGATGCATTACGGCTGAAACCGTCGTAATAGTAGGCTTTGCTTACTCCATCCAGTGTCTTTGTCTTGTCAAGGCATTCGAAAAGGCCTCCGTTAAGAAAAGGAACTTCTGAAAACAGACTGATAATTTCTTCTTTCGAAATGGAGAAAAGTTCGTCATATCGATACAATGTTTTTACATCTGTATATCCGACGCTTTCTGCAAAGCCGCGTTTTTCACCATTCTCATCTTCAATGGCTCGATTGAGCGTAGCGAAGAAAAGATTCTGAAGTATTGCATTGTAATAAGTACCAGATACTGGGCTTTGGGAGTCAAAATCTTTCAAGATGGTTTCAATGAAGTTTTCATCGAACAGATTACCTGGTACAAGGTTTTTCTGTTTGATGAACCAAACGAAGATTATGCGGGTAATCATCCTGATGATTTTTTTCTCAAGGTCTTCACGATCATCTTCTTCAATTGCTGTATTGTTGGGAAATGATATATTTCCATCAGGACTGATAGCCCAAAGATACCAGTCAAAGAGATCTTTGTAAAAAAGTTTGGTGAGAGTTTCAACAGAGAAAGCAGCTGTGATGTCGCTAAGGGTCTGTTTACTTTCTTTTAGGGCAGTGAAGCGGTCAATAGCGGTGCGGCAGCCCCTGCCTTCCCCGAGGAGATAGGTATATCGCATTGTGTCTGTCGAGCGTTTCTCATAGTTCCCGTCTTTGTCGAAGTCCCATGTCTCGCTGACATACGAAAAGCGCAGGGAACTTTCGTTCTTACGGTAACTGAACACAAAGGCTCCGATGTAGCCCATTCCCCTCCAATCAGAGGTGAGCATATCGCGGATGCCACGTTTGTTTCGGGATATATCCACCTTGTCATTGAGTTCGACTTCATAAACGGCTATGGTCTCGCCATCAGAGAGGGTTATGTTGCCGAGGCGTAAAGCCGTTTTGGCAAGACGGTTGCTGACTTGTATTGGGATGGGATTGCTCCAGAATTTAACATTATTGTGGAATATGTCATGAAGGAGGCCCTGCCAGGCTTCTCTATTATATCTGGATTCTATAATCTCTTTGTAGTTCATATCTTGGACTTATTTAAATGATTCGGAAAGAATAATTTCGGCTTCTGTCTCCTGTTGATGGAGCATGGATTCTTCTGCGGTGTAGTATGAAGAGTATTTCTGCGCCATACCGATTATCTCGTCCATAGCTTCGTTTCGTGTCATTCGGGACTTGCCGGAACTTTGCAAGTTTTTATGTATCCTTTGGAGACGTTTGGATATGTATGTAATGACTCCACGCTCGGCAAGTGATTTGAGTTGTCTTACTTTTTCATAGAGGTCAGAATCGTCGATTTCGACCATAAATCTGGAAAGGAGGTTAAGGGCAGTATTTACCTGTGAACCTCGGCTGGACGGATCATCCTGTGTACTTTCCTGGATTTTGATTTCTTCATCTTGTTTGGTCCCGAATTTCTGCAAAGCCATTTCCACGTGTTTATGATGTAAAGGGATACGGTCTGCTGAAGGTTCATCTGGAGATGCTTTGAAGTATTTCAGGGCATCAATGACGGAAAGTTCTTCAGCTGTCTCAGATACCAGATAAAACACTTTTCGGAAATTAGTCTTCAAGAAAACAAGAGTATCTCCTGAGAGAGTTGTACCATCGACTTGCTTTGGATTTCTTCCGGTACGGCTTCGTATGGAAAGTTTGGCAATACGATTATATTCCTTGCGTTTTGTTTTGTATAGTTCTCGCAGTTCTTCATAATAAGGTAGCTCCAGATTGCGGTCTTCCTGCTGCCCTTTAATTGCCTCATCGAAGAGTTTACCTAGATTCCTGTCTATAACTTCATTTTGAGAATATATTTGGTTGTCTTCACCGAAGGTGGAGTGGAATGTTTGTATTTTACTGAGGGCTATCTGATTGAGATTGATTTCACGGTTCCCTTCCCGGGAAGGGTAAAATACGTAATTGTATATGTGTTTGGAGGCTGACCCTATGCGGTTTACACGGCCTATGCGTTGCATGAGCCGGGTGGAGTTCCACGGGGTGTCGTAGTTGACTATTACATTTGACCGATGGAGGTTAATCCCTTCGGCAAGGACATCCGTGGTGAGAATAATATTGTAATTATCGTGCTTGTCTTTGTAATTGGCGTCGAAGTTTTCTCTTATGGTCTTGAACTGGTTGCTTCTGTTTTTTGCAGATATTACCAGTACATCTTTGCGGTTTATGCGTTTGGCCAGGTATTCAACGGTATCGACTGATTCTGAAAATACTACAAGTTTTCTTTCCGGATTACGGTCTGCCTTGAACAGTTCGTGTTTGATCAGATCGTTGAATTTGGCGAATTTAGAATCGTCGGCTTCGGTAACTGATGCCCAGTCTGAGCACATTTGCTCAAGTATTTCCTGATCTTTCTTCAGCATACCTATATACCCGGGGTTGAAATCTGCTGCCCGAAATGAGGCGTTCTTAGGATTGTCCTGCGCTTTGGCGTTCAGTTTCTCTTCTATTTCTTCTTCACTCAATCCAGCAGCAATCAGGTTGTTTATATCCAAATCCGGAGCAATGAAGATCTTGTCGTTTGCAAACATGTCTATCATATTCTGATTGGCCTGTTTGAAATTAGCGATAGATACTTGAAATGCGTAAAAACTGCTTTCCAGTCGTTTGACAAGGCCGTTCTTTCTTATTCCGGCGAGAGAGCGGCTTATGGTTTCAGCATTGTCGTACAACCCATTGGCAATTTCCGGCTTCAGATATGCGATAGCTTGATATCTGGCATAGGTAAGGTCTTTTGTCAGAATGGTCATGGCCTTTTCAAACAAGTCTGCAAGGTGCTCATTGAGTTCATACCGACTTTCTACGGGGCGTTCCACTTTCGGAAAATCGCCAATGTCTTTATTGTATCGCGATATACTTTCGATGTCGGTGCGGGTCCTTCTTACTGTCAGCGGTTTTATGATTCTGTCGCGTACCTGCTCAGCCAGTTTTTTAAATTTGGCGAGATCAATCTCAGGTTCTTTTTTCAATTTTTTGAACTCCTTGACGAGTGGACTGAAGAATGCGGTAAGGTTGGCCACTCCGTCAATAGTGCAGTGACGAGGATCTTGGAAGAGAAGAATTTCATTGTAAATGTCCGCCGGTGAGTTGTTCATCGGGGTGGCGGAAATGAGCATTACTTTCTTTCTATAACCTTTTATGTTTCCTTGATTGATGCGGGGCATCTTGCATATTTCCTGCAGTTGTTCAAAGGCATTGGTTGTGTGAGACCTGAACTTGTGTGCTTCATCAACAAGTATGAGGTCATATTCATCGGCATTCCAATAATCGTAGTTTTCTTCGTCAAGTATTTTGTTAAGGCTGCCGTTCGTTATGAATTTAGTGTACTTGTCTATGCCGAAATCTTTGAAGGTGCTTTTCCAGTTCTGTTCCACTGCCGGAGGGTATACGACAAGCATTTTGGTGTTGTCACGGCCATTCTCCTGCAAGAATTTTTTCGCAATCATTGTAGCCACGATTGTTTTTCCAAGACCGACAACATCCGCGAGGAAAAATCCGTCATAACGTAGGAGTTTCTGATATCCTTCAATGACGGCATCCATTTGGTAATCGTATTTGGTATAACCAGAAGGCACTTCAAGGGTACTTTCGTTATCGGATTCCATTACCCTGTCGGAGAAGTATTCCATCAGCATTTTGATATATAGGTCGTATGGTGAGATGTCTCCGTTGAGATAGGTTTTTCTGATATTGGCCGTAATGTCATCGGCTTTAATTTCGCATCCTTCCGCTTCTTTCCAAAGTTCTTCAAATTCGTCTTTGGCGTACTGGACATCATCGTATTGCGACAACTTGACATTAAATTCGTATTGTTTGTCTTCACTTATGCCAAGACCGTTGCCGGAAAGATTGCTTGAGCCGGTGATTGCGATACCTCCTGTATATTGGTTGAAATTGTCCGGGTAAAGGACATATATTTTGGCATGGATTCTTTTTGATGGATGCGCCCTGAGTTCGAGTTTACCGTCATTAAGATCTTTGACCATCTGGAAAATCCCTTGCTCGATTTCTTCCTTGTAGCCTGCGTGTTCTATATCATTGCGGATTTGCCTGAGACAATCTTCTTTTACTTCATCTTCTGCTCCGAAGAATATTTTTCCTTGTCGGGCGGCTTCTGCTATGTATTTGTCCACATTTATCCCAACCAATACGCGGGCTTTGTTTATGTTGTCAAGAAATGGTCTTAGTGTAAAATATCCTGATGCACGAAGGAAACCTACAACGGCATCTAGGTTCTTAATCGTTGGGTTGTTGCTCAATACACCTTCAAATTCGCGCATGAGGGTATTGCCGTTCTTGTTGGTGAATATATGAGAATGCATGACCTTGTCCATTATCCGCTATAGATTACATCGTTTTAACTTTATTCTTCCTGTTCCTCCAACCATTCTTGCAGCTTGTTCTGGAGTAACTTCTTATCCGGCAAATAGAGGGCATATTGCTGGGCGTAGATATTGGAATCCTTTGGCAGTGTCAATTCTACCAACGCGTCTTTCTTCTCTTTGCATAGCAGAATGCCGACTGTCGGCTTTTCAAAGTCCTGTTTCACATATCGGTCATAATAATTGACATACATCTGCATCTGACCTAAATCCTGATGTGTGAGTTTGCCTACTTTCAAATCAATCAGGACATAACATTGTAGCAGGCGATTATAGAAGACGAGGTCTACATAGAAATTTTCCTCATCAAATGTAAATCGCTTTTGGCGGGCTTCGAATAAAAATCCCTTTCCCAATTCCAACAGAAAATGTTGCATCTTGTCGATTATGGCATTTTCCAGCTTGGTCTCAGAATAAGACGCATCCGGCTTTAGACCTAAGAACTCTAATGTCAAAGGATTTTTTATGATGTCGTCAGGTTTATTGATTGTTTGTCCTTCATGGGAGAGCCGCATGACTTCATCTTTATTACGGCTTAGGGCTAATCGCTCATATAGGCTTGAACTGTATTGCCGTTGCAATTGACGGACGCTCCAATTTTGTTTTTGGCACTCAATCTCATAAAAGTGGCGCTCCTCGTCTGATTCAATACGCATTAACACCAGATAATGAGACCATGAAAGTGTAAAAGGATATAATACAGGCGATTTGTTTGATTTTGTCATAGCTTTTTGGATTTGGTCAACGCTGTTGACCAAATTGTTGTCCAGAGCTTCGGTCAACACTGTTGCGCCAATCTCTTTTGCCGAATACATAATAAAAAATTTGCGGCATCTTTTCAATGTCTCTACAGACCAGCCATCACCTAATCGTTCTGTCAATATCTCTGATACGCCTTTTAATAATTGTTTGCCGTATGCTGCACGTTCTTCTCCTTCCTGCACAACACTTACAATGACATGTCCTATTTCATATTTAGTGATGACTTCTGCAAGATTGATTGACCGAGCCACGTTGGCTCGAGCATCGATAATCAATCGTTCGATACGTGCTGCGATATCTGCTACAATGTTGTTATCTATATTTTGTCTTTTATTCATGGTCATTAGAGATATCTTTACTTATTAAATCTTGAGCTTTCACGCCCAATACTTCAGCAATTTGAAATAATGTCTCAAGACTCGGCTGACTGGTGTTGGTGCACCATTTGGAAACAGTTGCCTGATCTTTCCCTAATTGTTCCGCCAACCATCTGTTGGTTCGTCTCCTTTCTGCCAATACCACTTTCAGCCGGTTCATATTCTTGCCCATGATATTACTTATTTTATCCAACTGCAGCAAAGATAGCAATTTTTATGTTTTTGTCCTTACTATTAGAATTATACCCAAATAAATTGGCGTTTTATGCATAATTCTAAATATGATTATCTATATTTGCTTATGTTTAATGAAAATAAAAGCCATGGGTGTGTTAACAGATAGTTTGCGTACGTATAACCTTCAAAAAGGTGATTTGGATGAGTTATATGGAATATTCAGATCTGTAAATGATTATGATATTCCTATCGTACGTTACATAATATATCCTAGCTCCGGACTGATACGGCAAAGAATCAATCCTCACGGGAAAGAATTTTATAGTATTTCTGAATTAAATTATCCTCCCGCTATTTGTTTGCCAAAATATGGACGGGTAAATCTTCCATATCAATCAATGTTTTATGCTTGTTCTTTTACAGATACTAATAGTGTTGACGTCCCATTCCCAAGAATAGTATCGCTATTAGAAACATCATCTTTTTTTAAGGACAAGGATAGTGTTGGCATAGAGCGAGCAACCGTATCTCGGTGGGAAGTGACGAAACCGCTAAATCTTATTGCGCTTCCTTTTGTGGACGAGTACAGAAGACCTTGTCCGGAAGTGCTCAATTTTACAAAATCTTGGCATGATATAATGCAAGATGTTTCAGTTAATCCTAATGGTTTGGAATTAATACAATACATGTCCAATGAGATATCAAAAGATTTTGCTTCTGACCATGAATATATGATAATTGCGAATTTTGTAAATTATCTACTAAATGTTAATATGAAAACAAAAGATTCTGATGGCATTATTTATCCATCTGTACCAGCTCAAGGCGGCGGTTTTAATGTGGCCATTAAACCTAATGCTGCAGATACAAAAATTCGCTTTGTTGGAGCATCATTATGTCATCTTTTGAAACAACGTGATGAATCATATGTTGCCATAATGAAGGATGCTCATTTGAATCCAGATGGAACACTGACATATACAGACAGAGTCTTGAGCAAAGAAGAAATGGCAATATACGAGCAATATGCAGATGGGCTTACCTTTGTAAATTAATTATGATTTTTCACACGTGCTACCCAATTTATTTGTCTGAATGTTGTATTTATTTGATTTACTATCGTTTAGTCCTCTTGGGCTACATGGCATTTTGTTTGAAATAAAAATAATTCATCTATAATATGGGACAATTTAAGGATATAACAATTAAGGAGGTCATCGAAGAAATCAATGTCAGTTACTTTCTCCCGGACATTCAAAGAGAATATGTTTGGCTAGATCGGGCCGCAGAAAAGAAAATAGAGCAACTATTTGACTCTATATTAAGAAATTATCCAATAGGCTCTTTCTTATTTTGGAAATTAAGAAAAACTGATGTGGAAACAGATAAGTCAGCTTTGCCAGACTCAGATAAATTAAACTTTCAGCTATATCAATTCATAGAAGATTATGATGTTAGAAATCCTCATAATGAAAAAATTGATATTGCAAAAGTTAACTCTAATGATTTAAATATTGTCCTTGATGGTCAGCAGCGATTAACTTCATTGTATATTGGATTAAAAGGTTCTCGAACTCTGAAAAAACCAAAAGGTTGGTGGGATAATCCAAATGCTTTTGAATTAAAGAAGCTATATCTCAATTTAAGATATCAACCTAGTGAGGAAGACACTGAAGATTGCTATCAATTTGAATTTAAAAATCCTGCTCAAATACCTTCTTCGGATAAAAATAATTTCTGGTTTAAAGTTGGCGACATTCTTAACCTAAAAAGTTTAAATAGATATTGTAGAGAGAATGAATTGGACGATATGGAGGCCGATATATTGGAGAAACTTAAGAATGTGATATGTACAGAACGATTGATTTCTTACTTTGAGGAAACAGAAAAGAATCTAGATAAAGTCTTAAAGATATTCATTAGGGTTAATAGCGGAGGGACAACATTGTCTTACTCAGACTTGCTTATGTCAATTTTGACTGCAAATTTCTCGTCAGATATAAGAGGAGAAATGAATGTATATGTTGATAAGTTTAGGACTACAGGATTCGGCTGTTTCGGTAGAGATCAAATATTGAAAACCAGTTTGTTGCTAATTGGCGCAAACCACATATTTAATCTGAAGAATTTCAACAAAACTAATATTCATTCAATTGAACAAAATTGGGAAAAAATAGTCACTTCAATTACAGATGCAGTCCGTATTGTCGAAGATTTTGGATATTCTGGACAATTGGCATCCGGTTACATCATCTCGATTATTGCGCTGTATTTATATAGGAACGACATAGTATATAACAAACTTGGCAATGTTGATAAAGAGGCGATGTTTAAGTTTGTCAGAACAGCACAGATTACCTCTTACTTTACTACCTCATTGGATAGAAAACTTAGCTATGCATTAGAAGGAATGAATGGAGTGAAGGATTTCTCAGAATTTAATGTTAGAATGGCGAAGATGGATGCCAATAAAGCATTAAAGGTAACTATTGACGACGTGGAAGATTTGCTCACATTGCAATATGGCAACCCTGCTATATTACCTGTTCTACAAGTACTATATCCACACTTAGATTATAAAAATTCCAAATTCCATATTGATCATATATATCCAAAAGCTAAGTTCACTATTAAAAATAAGGATCTTTCTCCAGATTTTATTGAAGAGAAAAATTATCTTTTCAATCTCCAATTATTAGAAGGTGCTGAAAATATAGGGAAAAAAGATGCTGATCCTAATGTATGGATTATAGAACATTTTGGTAATGATATCAATAAGATTGCTGATTATAAGAGCAAAAACTATATTGACGCATGCTGCACAATGCAGTGGAATGATTTTAAGACATTCAAAGAAAAACGAACTGAAGCTCTTCGTGCCGCATTGATGCTTGCATTTAAATAATGTGTTGGATTGAAGCTAAATATGTTTGTCCCGTTATTCCTCCCATCGCCTCAGACCGCCTCAGACGGTGTGGTTTGTTTGCGCAAAATTCATTTATTATTGCATAATATATTGATAATCAATATAGATAAATTTCTTCAACGAGGAAGAATATTAACAGCCTTTATTTAGGTTAAATAACTGAATATCAGTGCGATAAACAAATTTTCATTGTTTATCGCGCTGGTGTTTTATGGCCTCGGACGGTGCGGTTAGTTTGTCCAATATTATTATTTTATCCAATTAAGAATCTGATAGTTGCAAGCGGTATTTTTACAGATGGAAAGTTTTATGCTCATTGCTGGACGTCTTTTCATATTGACATTAGCTAAGATGACAGACTAATGGCTAAAATGACGCTTTTATTTGGGCAATTTTAGTGGAATATCGGGATAGAGTGCTTCGCAGGGTTGCATCGGCTCCAGAGTCTGCGGACGACTTGCCGAGCGGAGGAAATTCCAGAAATCCGCGGGAAAGTGCACGACTTGTCCGACATTAGAACGAAGCGTGGTCAGCACCACGCGGCCATCGCTCAGCCGTCCGATATGTTCGAGTTTTTCGCTGCCGAACATCCCGGGACGGATGCGTAGCACTTCGCCCGTCGTGCGATTCCAGAGCCGGGCGAAATCCAGTCGCATCGAATCGCAAGATCCTTTGACCAGCACCCAATCTTCTCCAAACGGGAGAAGAACCGACCAGGGATCCACATTCTGCATACGGGTGGCTCGGCAGCGACGCGTGTCGATGTCGAGTTCCAATAGTCGGGCGACTAGTTCCCGGTCCGAGAAGCCGCACATCACCAGTCGGCCGGTTCCGTGGACAGGGATGGAGCCGTTGAACCCGTCGCCGCTCAATATGTGGAAGCCCAGCGGTGAGAGCGAGCCGTTTTCGAAACAATAGGTCTCTTCGCCGTGTGCAAGGAGGATGCGTCCGAGTCCGTCGCAGGCGAACCTGCAAGGGTGTTGCGCCTTGGGCAGGGGAAAACGCTGGACGCGCTCCACTCCCTGCGGATTCATCGTGAGGATCGTGGCGCTCTGCCGGTCGCCGAAGCAAAGGTAGCGGCCGAACCATCGAGGACGTTGGTCGAGGAAAAGAAAGGGCGATTCCTGTTTCGGCAAGTCGCACAGCCGCTTCCAGCTGTTCGCTTCCAGGGGATTCTTGCCCCCGAGGAGCATCCAGCACTGCATGGGCGGAATGTAGTAAAACGCCGCATAGAAGTCCTGTTCCGGCGAGTAGGTCAGGCAGCAAAACCGGTTCCAACGTACCTTGACCGGTTGCAGCGGACGCTGGCGGAGATCGGCGACGAAATTTCCCTGCCACTCCTCCGCATCGAGGGCTTTCCACCGCCCGCTACAAAAGTCGCCGACCAGCGAGTCGAGCATGTAGTCGGCATCATCGGGCCATGACACCTCTTCGCAGGGCATCGTACGCCCAGGATCGAGTGTTCGGGCCGGAGTGCCCGGTACACGCCCCGGCTGCTTCAATTGCCGACAATATTGATCAGCCTTTCCGCAAGCCTTTTCAAAATCCCCAGCGTGAGCCTCCGGCTGCAACGTGAGGAGGTAGATATCGTCGCCGTCGAGGTCGTAGAGCCGGTATCCGAGGCAGGTCAGCTCCTGTCCGAGAGCGGCCATACCCTCCTCATGCGAGCGGCAGGCATATTGCACCCCGATCTCGTCGAATCGGGCTTCGTGCAGCGCCGATATCCCTTTGCCCCATTTGTTTCGCATCTCAGCCAGCGAATCGTTCACGTCACCATCGTATTTGAGCAGGTCCAGTGCCTCCTCCACGGCCCGCTCGACCTCCGGGAATTGGCTCTTTCCTGCCGATGTGCCGTCCGCACCGTCCTCCCCCTTCGGCTGGCCTTGCACCTCCATTACCGTCTGTCCGACCTCAGAAGGAAAGCGCCCGAGCTGATTCTCGAGCATCTGAAACACCTTCACGTGGGCATTCCGAATTCCCTGACTTGTGTAGACCATCACGGGTTTGCGCACCAGCCGGATGTCGAACCCTTCAAGCGCGTCTAACAACTCCGGGAGCTGCAGTGGTGTGAACATCCGGTGCTGCATCACGGGGCGGTCTTCGATGAAAAGATCGCCATGACCCTCGTTCCACATACCGCGCGTCGTGTTGTCGTCGTTGCGGAGCGAGATCTCGTAGCTGTTGTGCTGGCGGCAACTGCCGTAGAGGCTGCGGGGACTGTTCAGCCGGAGTGTCAGCACTACGCGCCTGCGCCGCTCCTCCTTCGGAGCCGCCGGGTCGGCATAGGGCTCGCCGTCGGAGGAGAACTGCGCGATGACCTCCCATTCGTATGACTCGGGCCACGGAATCCCGGCGGCCTCCAGCCATCGGAAGGCCTCCAATTGGTGCGTAACGGTGTCGTAGAAGCCTTCAATCCGACTTTTGAGTTCCTGCAGGTGGGGAAATGGAAATCCCTCCAGCAGGCGGACGATGCGCCGCAGCAGGAAAAGCTCCGCGGGATCCTCGACCATCAGTATGCGCGCCAGCACGAGCAGATACCGCACGGCCTCCGGCTCTGCCGAAAGGGCGAGAAGCGCCACGCAGTACCAGAACCCGACGATGTCGTAGTCCTTCGGCAGGCCCGTCGTGCGTTGGCGTTCGCGCTCCTCTGTCGAGGTCGGGAGGATGGCGTAGTTGTCGAGCGTCGCTGCAACGGCCCGCACCACCTCCGCGTCGGCGGCGAACGGCTCCATGCGCAGCACCTCCTTGAGATTGAGCGGTGCGTGGATGAACGATCCGAGTTTACGGTTGAGTGCGTCGATCTTTTCGGTCGTCCCGGGAGTACATCCGGGCAGCGGAGTGATTTTCAACGGTGTCATGGTATCGGGTTTACATCGGTGAATGAATGGGTATCTTTTTCCTGTGCAGTGATTGCCTCCGTCACCCGACGGATATTCCGGCGGGTATATCCGAACGAGACGATTGAACTGCGCTTGCCGAGGTCATTGATGCTGTTGATCCAGATGCCGCCGCGGTCGTGCGCGACGAAGATCTGTTCACCCCACGTGGCGCTCCACCATGCGGGACGGGTGTGTGCGACAAAAAAATCCCGGTCCATGTGGTCGATTGTCCAGTCGTACTGCTCGGCCAGTTCCCGAAGCAAAGCATCGACCCGCTCCGGCGGCAGCACCGTTTTTCTCCAGTGGAAGAAAATCCTGCGGTATTGGAGGCGGAAGAAGATGACAGCCAACGGGACGCAGACGACCGAGATCCAGAGAAGCGCACTTGTCGAAATTGACGCCATCCCGGTGAGTACGATGAGAGCCATGAAGAGCGGAAGATAGAGAAGCATGATCGGAAGCAGGTAATGGGTCCAGATCCCCTCGGCATTGAGCGGCAGCCTGCGGTATCGCCGTATGAAGTCGGCCGTATCGACCCGGGCTTCGTTGCGGCATCCCATCCGGATGAGGATTTCAGCGAGGAGCAGACAACCGATTTCCGCCACCCATAAAAGGAAGGTCGGAACGGCATTTAGCTCCGGGGCTCCGACCTGGATCGTCAGCACCCGTCGTAGGCCACGCCGCCGAACGAGAGGTCCCGGCAGCGAAGCCGGTACTCACCTTTTTTGGCGGGAGAGAAACGATAAAAGTGCCGGCAGATGCGTGTGGTCATGCCGTTGCTTCATGATTCGGAAGAGAAACTGCGAAGCCTTCAAGGCTGGCAAAGCTTTCAAAGACGCAATGGGCAAATAAGTTTCGGTTTGTAAATGAGGGCTGTGACGGTCCGGCGGCCATGCTGTCTGGATTGTTAACGGCCCTTTTGATTTAGGGGGTGTATTATGAGGCTGGATAAGTACCTGAAGGTTTCCCGCCTGATCAAAAGGCGTACGGTTGCCAATGAAGCCTGCGACGCGGGACGCGTGCTGGTAAATGGGAAAGCCGCGCGCGCATCTTATGATGTGAAGCAGGGCGATATCCTGGAAATCCAGTTGGGAAGCCGCAATGTAAAGGCAGAGGTGCTGGAAGTAAACGAATATGCCACAAAAGACGGCGCTTCCTCTATGTACCGTGTGATTTCCGACCAATAGAATATGTCCTCCTGAGAGCGCATATAGTTAACTATGAACTTGAAGGAGGTAGGAATCATGGCAGAAGAGAAAAAATCGGCAAAGACGCCTCATAGCTTGATTCTGGAAAACCGGAAGGCTTTAACTGCCACCGGCGTATCTAATGTGGACAGTTTTGACGATCAGACAGTTGTTGCATATACGGATTTGGGGGAACTTGTAATTAAGGGCAGGGATCTTGCTATCAGCAAGCTGAATATTGAAACGGGGGAATTGACGCTGAGCGGCGATATCTCCTCTATGTCATATACGGAGAACCAGAGCTCCAGCGGAGGCTTTTTCTCAAAGCTGTTCCGTTAAAGGGGTGACGTTTCTTGGAAATTTCCTTAGAAGCCCAGTCCCAAGGCTTTTTCATTGCCTGCATTGCGGGTTTTGCCTTGGCTGTGGTGTTCGATATCTTCCGGATCCTCCGGGTGCTGCTGCGGTGTGAAAAAAGGCCGGTGTTTTTTCAGGATTTGTTTTGCATGGCGCTTGCGGGGTTTGTCACTTTTACGGTTTCCCTGGCGGTTAATTGGGGGGAAACGAGGTTTTACATCATTGCGGGGGAGATTATCGGCGGCTGTATTTATTTTTTGACAGTCGGGGAGGTTACTGTACGGATTGCCAAGCTGGTTTACAGAATCCTGCGTGCCGTGAAGCGTTTCCTCAAAAATTGGATTTTTATGCCGGTATACAGGACTGCTGCCCGAATTTTTGCGGCGTTGGCAAAAAAACTGCGCAGAAAACAAAAAACTTTAAAAAAAGTTATGGTAAACCACAAAAATCCCTTGAAACCTCGCGCCAATGTATTGTATAATTGTTTTACCAATTTCCGTAACAAACGTTCTGGCAGTGGTGGAAGGCAAGGTTCAAAGAATGAAGGTTATCAAAGCTAAAAAGCAAAAGGGCAGCTTTTTGCTGCGGATCGCAATTTTTGCGTTCGCGGTTTATGTTGCTGTGGCTTTAGTGAACCAGCAGGTGCAGATTGCGGAGAAACGCCGCCAATTGGATGAACTCACCCAAAAAATTGAAATCCAGGAAATTAAAAATGAGGACATTAAGCATGCTCTCAGTTCCGGGGATGCTGTTCAGAAGGATTATATTGAGCGCATTGCGCGGGATGGGTTGGATTATGCCAAGCCGGGAGAGCGTGTTTTTGTTAATATTGCAGGCAATTAGGGGAAATATTTAAGGAGGAAATTATTGTTTTATGCAGCTTGAGGTAGGAACGGTCCTGGAAGGGAAAGTAACGGGAATTACCAAATTCGGAGCTTTTGTGGAGCTGCCGGGCGGCAAAACGGGAATGGTACATATTTCTGAGGTGGCGCCTACATTTGTCAAGGAGATCCGGGATTATGTCACGGAGAACCAAACGGTAAAGGTAAAGGTGCTGAATATCAGCGATGACGGCAAGGTGAGCCTATCTATGAAAAAGGCTATGGAACCTGCGCCTCGGACTGCGCCTGCGCCTCGGCCCGCCCGCCCCGGGAATTACGAGTGGCAGGCCAGTAAGAAAAGCGAACCCTCCAGTTTTGAAGATATGATGTCGAGCTTTAAAAAGATGAGCGACGAAAAAATGTCCGATCTCAAGAGATGTATGGACTCTAAACGCGGCGGCTTTTCCAGGCATGGCGGCGGGCAATCGAGATAAAATCAAAGCGGAGTGTGTCTTCACTCCGCTTTTTTAATGGTGGCATGGCCCGCCGGAGCCCTTTGGGCGAGATCCGATGGTTTTGAATAGGAGAGGGAAAATGCTTATCATCCATGCAGAAATCCATACGATGGCGGGCCAGCTGCTTTTAAACGGCTGTCCTCAGGAGAAAATCTTTACGCTGTCCGAGCTTACCGATATCCCTGGCGATATTCCCGACCCATTCGGACAAAGTCAGGAGATATACGACCAAACGGCACGCATACTATTAAAGCATATCGACGTACTGGCGCTAAAACTGGGAGGCGGCGCATGATATGAAATACCATATAGACCTGGAACCCTCAATCATCCAGCTTGCCTCCGTTTTTGACAAGGCTGGGTTAACTCTCTATCTTTCGGGCGAAAGCCTGGCTACAAAAATTTTAGGTGTCATCGTCCAGTTTTTTCAGGTCGTCACTGAACCACTCGTCCCGGATC
>ERZ773148.1299-NODE-1299-length-20975-cov-18.656310_pt1 | contig 20975 bp, 18 predicted proteins | sample MGYA00580846_ERZ773148 | MGnify/ENA primary metagenome ERZ773148 (study PRJEB29015, sample SAMEA2737879) | human gut metagenome | biome: human gut; feature: human-associated habitat; material: faeces | place: China | collected 2012 ... | reverse complement strand
ACCAGTTAATTTTAAATACTTTTTATCTGAGTACTTCTTTTTTAATTCTTCGATGATAGATGTTGACTCTTTAGGTGTATGATCTATTGGCATTGGTTTATTACTTATTATAGCAATAATAACCACCATAGATATTAATATAACAATTCCTATAATAGCATAAATTATTTTTTTATTCTTCATATCACACCTACTTTTCTATATATCCACTTGTCTTTTCTAAGTACATATCGTCAGTTACTGGTTTATATCTTTCTCCATCATATTCATCATTAAATCCATTATATGCCTTATATATTTCATTTGTTTTGGTATCATAAACTCTTTCATAGCCAAGTGTGGCATCACTTTGTTTTTGACTCATAATATCAAAAGATGTATTTCTTTTATTCCATGAATCCATTATTCCATCGCTTATCTCATTACCTATTGCTCTAATCTGCTGAAAATTTTTCATAACAGCATCTTGTTCATTATTAAATCCATTTATAAAGGTATCTGTAAAACTAAGTGAAGAACAAATAGTATTTAATGTATCTTCCCAATCAATAAATTCATCTTTTGGTGTAGTAATAAAAATCGTATCATATACATTTAAGTATTGTATATCTATTTGTTTACCTGAAATTATATTTTCTGGGACATAATAAGAACCAACATCATATACATAAGCAGTAAATATTCCTTCACCTTCTTTGCCATTTGCATCCTTAAATGTTGCTCTTAATATATCTCCTCCAAATACTCCTTTACCTAGATTTTCACTTACAGTAAAATCTGTTAAAGTTGGAAAAGTAAATGCAGCCGTATTATTTAAAGTACCTAAATCATTAAATATTTTATAAAATCCTTCTGTATCTTTAGTGGCTATTACACTAGTTTTAGCAAACATATCATTTGGATAATATTTTTGTTGCCATCTTTTCGCATCTTCTGATTTATTATAACCTTCTGTTTTCATATTTAAGAAAAATTGATAAAGAGGCTTATCTGGATTATATACTTTAATTGTATAATGAATATAATCTCCTAATGTATCTACTTTCCATCCTTTTGGTATCTTAATAGAAAACTCATTTGTTTTATAATCTTCAAGCTCTATTTTACTAGCCTCTGATTTTACTATTTTAATGTTTTTGTCTGGATTATAAAATAGTCCTTTACCATTATCTCTAGTTAATAAAAAAATACCTCCTATTACTATTAAAATAACTACACCTATTATAATAAGATTTCTTTTTGAAATATTTAATTTTCCAATCTTAATCATATCGTTCCTCCTCTCTATTTTATATTATAAATTAAAATTTTTAAGGGGACAATAGACTTGTCTTAAAAATCATTGCTTTTGATGGAAAGTTATTTTTATTATTTAAAAAGTATAGTATAATAGTGCTTAAGGAAGTGATACTTGTGAATTTTAAAAAAGTTTTAAATGAATATTTAAAAGAATTAAATTGTTCTTCAAAAAAATTATCAAATGAATCTGGACTATCTGAATCAGTTATAAGTAGATATAAAAGTGGTGAAAGAACTCCAGTAAAAAATAGTGAACAATTAAACAAATTAACTAAAGCACTTTTTAATATTGCTAAAGATAGTGGTAAAAATAAATATACTCTTGATAAAATAGTAAGTGATTTTAATAGTGCATTACCAAGTGATGACTTTGACTATACTACTTTTAGTAATAATTTAAACACTTTAATAACATCACTAAACATAAATACTCATGAAATGTCGAAGTATATTGTATTTGATGCTTCGCATATTTCAAGAATTAGATATGGTAAAGCTAAGCCATCTAATCCAGTAGAATTTTCAAATAAAATATGTTCTTATATTTTAAATAGATATAAAAATCCAGATGATATAAATAATTTAATGATGATTATTGGATGTAAAAAAAGTGATTTATCAAATGAAAAAATCTATAGTACTTTATTTAATTGGTTAACTAGTGAAATAGTTCCTGTTAAAAATCAAATTTCCGATTTTTTACATCATCTTGATTCATTTAACCTAGATGATTATATAAAAGTAATAAAATTTGATGAATTAAAAGTTCCTTGTATCCCTTTTTATAAAGTTAAAACTAAACATTATTATGGTATTGAAGAAATGAAACAAGGTGAACTAAACTTTTTTAAAGGGACTGTTTTATCTAAATCTAAAGAAGATATCTTTATGTGTAGTGATATGCCTATGGAAGATATGGCTAAAGATATAGATTTTGGTAAAAAATGGATGTTTGCTATTGCTATGTGTTTAAAAAAAGGGCATTATCTAAATATTATTCATAACTTAGATAGGCCTTTTAATGAAATGATGCTTGGTCTAGAAAGTTGGATTCCTATTTATATGACTGGTCAAATATCTCCTTATTATTTAAGTAATCTTAAAAATAATATATATAATCATTTAAACTATGTATCAGCAGCAGCAACTTTATCTGGAGAATGTATAAATGGTTTTCATAATAAAGGTATGTATTATTTAACTACTAATAAAAATGAAATTGAATACTATAAAGAAAAAAGTGATTTACTTCTAAAAAAAGCTAAACCACTTATGGAAATTTATAGGGAAAACAACATAAAAGAATACCATTTATTTTTAAAGAAAGATGAAAATATAGAATGTGATAGAACAAGATATATTTCTTCATTACCTTTATTTACAATTAGTGATGAATTATTAATTAAAATCTTAAAAAGAAATAAACTTACAAAAGAAGAAATTGATAAAATAATCAAATATAAAAATAACGAATTTAAATATATGAATAGTATTCTTAAAAAGAACAAAGTATTTGATTATATTTATGTTATTAAAGAAGATGAATTTATAAGTGATACTCCTTCCCTTTTATTAAATAATTTATTCATAGATAAAACAATTAACTATACTTATAAAGAATATATTGAACATTTAAAATTAACAAATGAATATGCTAAGAATAATAAGAATTATAATATCTTAACTGAAAAGGATAAAACTTTCAAAAATATAACGATAACTATTTTAAAAAATAATCATGTCATTATTTCAAAGAATTCTAATCCAACAATACATTTTGTTATTAGACATCCTAAGTTAGTTGCCGCTATTGAAAGTTTTAATCCTCTTGTAAAGGAATTATAATTTATAATATTAATTATTTTAATAGAGGATTAGAAATTGATCTAATCCTCTTTTTGTTATACGAATAAAGTATCACTATCCAAAAGTTATGTAATGGCAGCTGTTATTAATATTAATATTTTATATTTATTTTTTTACACTTTTTATATTTTGTAATTCGAATCTATATTTTTGTTTTATTTCCGGATATTTATGATGATCTACTTCTGATATAAACATATTATATGGTCTTATATATAGTTTATTATCTCCGTATAAAGCTCTGTATATAACATATTCCTCTTCTGTTTCACTATTTATTGCTATGTCTTCCACTAGATATAGGTCTCCTTTAAAATGTTTATATATTCCTTTTATTTTTATTTTATTCATATATATTTTTCACCTCTTAATATTTTTTATATTTAACTAAATAATATTGGTATATTACCATATAGTATTATTCTTAATATTCCTATTAATACTAAATGTAATGGATAATATAGATAGAAGAACCATTTTAACCATTTTATTTTTCCTCTTTCGCCATTATAATTCTTTAGTAGTGGATATACTAGTACTGCAAACAAAGATATTATTCCATATATTTTATTTACAAAGATAAATGATATTAAAGCATATAATGATAACCATAACATCATTGCTTTCATTTGTTTATTTAAATTACCTCTAGCAGAATACATAGATAGTATACTCATTACCGCTATTGAACTAAAGTCAGCAGGAAAAGCTATTACATTTATTAGTATTACTAATATCCATTTCTGATATTCTTTTAATTTATTATTACCATTAGCTACATATAAAGCTACTACTGCCCAAGCTAGTGACCACATAATACTAGTTTGATTAAATACACTACCCGTAGCAAATGGTATATAATTTATACCGAAGGCAAAACAATAAGCAAAGTGTGATATTATAGCAAAGATAAATAATCTTGTTATATATTTTTTTAGATTCTTAGTATAATGATAGCCTTCACATATAAAGAAAAACATTATAGGAGCAGTCAATCTACCAATAACATGTAATATTATAGGTACAATATTATTTTGCATATTAGGATAAAGTAGATCTGCTAGATGATCTATTGTCATTGCTATTATTGCTATTATTTTTAAATGATTTGAATTTAATTTTTTCATATTGTCCTCCTAATTATCTCTTAGTGTATACTTATAATTTAATACTTTATTATTATCAAAGTCATAATCAATAAGTAATGCTCCTATTTCATTACCTTTATAACAAAGTGATGATATATATTCTTTACCATCTATTATTATTAAATCACCAAATGTTTTATATAGTGTATAACCATCTAGAGAATTATTTAATGCATTAGTAATAGTGTTATTTTCATTTACAATGATATCTAATTCACTACTATATTTAGATGTAGTAAAGTCTCTTCGATAATCTATTAATGATCTTAATATATATTTAAATTTATTATCATTCATAAAGTTATCACTTATTTTTATTTTATATAAATCAATTAAAGTATCTACAATAAAGAGAGTATCATCATTACCTGAAGATAATATTTTAGTTCTATTTGATAAACTATTTATTATCTTTTCGGTTTCTTCAGTAGTATACCCAGCTTCTAGCCATAGTTTTTTGAAGTAAGCATCACTACTAAAAAACCATTCGTTTAATTCTTTAGTACCACATATATATTCTAATGCTTCAAGTATTAATGCTGCTGGTGCATATGCTTCTAGTTCATGAGTATAATACTTTCCTGAATATAATTCTGCTCCTGCTTCAGTTATAAAGTTTGTATCTATATATATTGGAGTGCAACTACTATCATAGCCTTTTTTTACTTCATACTTATTATTACAATTATATAGATTATATATATTATTGTAATTATTAAATGAGAAGTCAGCAAAGTGTGTAAGTTCATGATATAGAGTATAGTTATCTTTTTCTTTTAGACTTACTTTAGTACCATAATCAGTATATGTTGCTCCTACTCCAGTACCTAAATCATCAGCATAAGTAATATTTAATTCTTTTAATTTATTTAATAATCTTAATTCATTTAAATATTCTTTATTACTTATTATTAGATCAAACATATCCATTACTTGTTTTTTATATTCTAATAAATTATTATTATTTTCTACTATATAAGCATATTTTTTAAATAGTTCTTCATTATCTTTTATTTTATCTTTCATACTATCTAGTCTATATTTATCTATTACTTCATCTATATTTATATCTACTTCTTCTTTAGCATCTATATTTATTTCTTTCTTAGTACCTAGTTTATAGATATATGTATTAAATAAACCTACGGCTATTATTTTATCTTTATCTATAGTAATATCATCATATATATTACTAGATACTTCTTTACCATCACGATATATTGTTTTATTTAGATTATCATCTGATACTATACAGTAATTTTTATAAGGACAGATTATACTATTTATATTATCTATAATCTTATTTAGATTACTATCCAATATAATATAAGTTCCGTCAGTGGTATTATACTCTAAATAAATATTATTACCTAGATAGGATACTTCGTTACTCTTATCTTTTTCTTCACCTTTACTATTATATAATTTATATTTTGTTACTACTCCATCTTCATCATAATTATAAGTTACGATATAATTTCCTACTTTAGATATATAGTCATTAGTTATTACTTTATTATCTATATATAATATTTGTTCTTTAATATTAGAACCTATTATTACATTATTAAATACTTCTTCATAATAAAGCATACATTTATCTACAATAGTATTATTTTTATTATCTAGTAGTTTTCCTCCTACTTCACAATCTTTAGTACTTAGATGATATTTTTTATTTATCTTTGTATTATCTTTATATATTTTATTATTATATATATACATCTTTTTATTATCTTTAGTAATTATATAATTTTCATCGATACTAACATTAGATATTACTACTTCTTTATTCTTCATATTATAGATATCATAAGTATCTTTTTGTTTTATAGCTATATATTCTATAGTATCATTATTTTCATTAAATAGAAAGTAATCATCATAACCTTTATATAATACTTCTTTAGTAGTTAAATCTATTAACATATTATTATCTTTATTTTCAAATGTTAAGATTAAGATATCATTAATAATATTACTACTATAAAGTTTATTATTTATATAGTTATCTACAAGTAAGTTATCTGAAAGTTCATATACTTCTTCCATATTACTATTATATAATTTATTATCTATTATTATATAGCTTTTATTATTTGAATAGACTGTTATAGCAAAAGTACCTTCTTTTATTTCATTACCATTTTGATCTACTAGTAATACTTTTTTATCATTTTTTATTATTATATATTTATTATTATATATTTCATAGAAGTCTTCTTCTCCTAATTCTTGCTCTGATAATTTTTTATTATTATAGTCATATACTACTAACTTATTATCTTCTTTCTCTAGATAGAAAGAATCTCCTAATGATATATCTATTTTAGGTATTGTTATTATTTCATTTATATTTAGTCTTTCTTCTATATTATTATTATCTTTTTTTATTACTAATAAATATACTAATATACTACTTATTATTAATAATATTGTTATTGTTACTCCTAGTAATATTCTTTTCTTTTTCATAGTCATACTCCTATTTCTTATATAATTATTATATCAAAAAAAGTAGAATATTTCATCTACTTTAGATTAATTTTATTTATTTACTAATGAGCTTGTAATCTCATTAGGTGATAAGAAGCCTATGGTCTTCTTATCAAATATTTTTACTGTTTGGCTTATAAATTTTAGCTTATTTTATTTTTTCTTGATATTTCTTAGTTAAAATATAATCAATATTTCTATCTATGAAAGCTGCCATTCTGTCCATAATTCTTTTGTGCTTTTGAATATTGCAATTCAAACCTATTTTCTAAATCATTTATAATATCAAGACTAATTTGTCCTTCTTTCTTAAAATAATTCATTTTATTATTAAAGAAAGTTCTTATTATTTCCATTGCTTTTTTTATTTCGGCATCATTAACTTTTCTTCCATTATTAGAAAAATCGCTTAATATCTTCTGGCAAGAATCATTTAATTTTTCATATTCCTCTTCAGTCGAGTACTTAACAAACTGAGTATTTATATGGGAAGGATTTTTCATAACACCATATAGTATATCATTATAATATAAATTACTACCAGAATATTTATTGTCAAATATTCCCCTACCATTTTCTACAATATGATCATAATTAGGTTCAAAATTAGCAAAAGCATGATACAAAACCAAACCAAATTGAAATAATTCAAAATATCCATTATAATGTCCATATTTTTGGTTAATTACATCTAAACCATGTGAATTAAAAATCAAATCAAATGTTTCATATGTACAGCAATATGCAATCATATCAGTAATAAGTTCATTTATAAGCACAGAAGAAGGAACATCGCCTTTATTTTTTAAATTACCATTTTCATTTAAAAATATAGAAATCTTTCCTCCATTTGGAACATAATAAATATTACCATTTCTTTGACATTTTTTTTCGCCACTGAGAATCTTTGTAAAAGCATGAAATAACTCATGATGTACATCTACCATCCAGCCATTAAAGTTTAAATTCCCACGAGCGGGTGGTAAAGGGATTCCCACATTAATTTTTCCAGTTTGAACAAATAAATTTCCTTCTGAATCAAACCTATGTTTTATTGAAGAACCAGTATAGGCAGCAAAATTAATGTTATCAGCTGGATCTCCTATTTTTACATTAACATAATTATTAAAAATATTAATCAAATCATTTTTTAAACTATTATCATTTCCACAAATCAAAGTAGCAATTCTATTTTTAACTAGCTCAATAAATCTAAGTACTTCTTTCTCAGACATATAATTATTACCATCCTCTCAATTAATATCATTATATCATAAATATTAATTTTAGTATATGTTTCTCGCTTATATATAATATGTATGGCTGATACTTATTTATATCTTCTTTTAATAATATCATTATCTTCTATATTACCTATTAGTAGTGGAGAATTAACATCATGATTATGATAATTTTCTATTACTTTATTCTCATCATAATTAGCATAACAATACTTGCAAAAGTGTCTACAACTATTATATACACCTATATCTACCATATTAACACAATTACAATATTTACTCTTTCTTGAGGTCCAATTCTTATAAGATTTACCAGTTAACTTATAGGCTAAAGTATGTGATAAACATTCTTCTTTAATAAAACCATATTCTTCTAGTGTTTCTTCTTCCGCACAAGTTTGTACTGTCATATTGCTTTCTCTTGCTATTTTAGAGAAGGATTCTCCTAGTAACTTATAGTCTTCTTTAGTAAAAGATTTAATTTTTAAAATATTATTATTCTTTCTAACATTCTTATAGTCATCTATAAATGATACTATAATATGTTTTACATAACCATTTAACATAGTACATAACTTATTAAAAGCCTTTATATGATATTCTATATTATATTTATCACTTAAGAATATTGGATCATATCTAATATATATATTATCTATTCCTATTATATTAGATAATCTCTTAACTCCTTCAATTATATCTTTCTTATCTATAACATTTGGTTCTATATCTTTATTATAAGGAGTTATGGTTACATGAAAAAGAATTGGTTTATCTATCTCTTTTATTCTATCTATTATTGGAAGAGGATTCTTAGTACAAAAAACTATTAAATCAACATCTTCAAAATATATTTCATTTACTAAGTGATAATTAAAAGGATTTCTTACCATAACATACCCTTCTTTATATCTATTCATAAACCACTTGGTATAAAAAGCCACTATATCAGTTCTTCCACTTACATTTAATATCATAATTACATCACATCTAATATTATAACACGAATATAAATTTATTAATTATACAAAATCATATTATTGCAAAAACAACATAACTTTGCTATAATAAAAACATAAGGTGTATGATAAAAAATGAAAAAGAAAAAAGAAAAAGATAAATTATTAAAAAGAGAAAAAACTGAAATAACATTAATAATAATATTAGCAGTATTATTGATATTAATATATAGTATTGTTAAAATATTATTATTACAAGAAAATAAATATTATATGGATTATTATGAAGGAATTTCTATTTTTAGTGATGCCGAATATAACAGCAATGGTGAAAAATTAAACTTTATTAATTGCAATGATTGCAACTACATTAAAGTACAAGATTTACAAATACCAGATAATATCGAAGGTTACAAGTTAGAAAGTGATATTAACGATATGAATGATGATGATTTCATTTTACGTTATGTAAATGATGAAAATGAATTGATGGGAATTTTTATAACAATAATAGATATTAGTACTAGACAAAAAACAAAAGTTTATAATGCTTACAGCGATATTAGAACAATAAAGGGATTAAAAACCACTAATGCTTATTATGATGTTTATAAATATATTCTCACTTTTCAGCAAAAAAAATTAAAAGCCAATATTTTTGATTTTAATAGAACAATTGAAGAAAAAAATGATATATTGCATTTAAACGTTTTTATAGAAAAAGACATTGAAAGTATTATTTTACATAATTATGGTAAAGTAAAGGAAATAATTGAAATTAATTCAAAAACTTACAGTGATAAAAGTATATCAAAAACTTATAGTTTTATATTAAATAATAAAGAATATAAAATAGCATTTGCGATGATAAAGAATCCAAATAATGCAAATAAATCATATATTAATTATCTAAAATTAGATTAATAAAAATTGGAACTTAATTAGTTCTTTTTTTATAAATTTATAACAAAAAACACATAGGTTTTAAACCTATGTATTTATATTTTTTTAAATAAACTTAAAACTCTAGATTTTGTTTTTTTATTTGATATTGGTTCTTCTAACGAAGGAACTGGTAGAGGTTCCCCTAATTGAGAAATATCTTTTTTAGTATCCAACTCTTCCTCTAACTTATTTAAATATTCTAGTAACGATTCGTGTCTTTCTATCATAACACCATTTAAAAGACTCTCTAATTTTTCTCTATGTTTTGGATCATTTATTCCATTTTCCTCAAATAGATAGTATTTCATTTCTTCTTTTATCTCATCACTAATAGAATCTAATTTTAATTTAGTAATATATTCTATATCATAATCGTAATTGTTATTATTTTTGTTTGTCATTCTTCTTACAAGCCATTTACGAATTTTAGAATCTAATGTTTTAATTAATAGTATTACATCACTTTGATGGTGTTGATTATCTTTTGTTTCTAATCCATCATAAATTAAACTATATAAATCCATAAAAATATCAAAATCAGTAATATTTTCCAATACTTTTAAATCAAATTCTTTATATTGACTCTTTATAAATTGTGGATTCATTAAAAGAGCAGTATAGTGCATTACAAGTTTTTCATCCATATTACTTATTTTAGTTAAATTATTTAGGTATTCTGGATCATTACTACCTGCGATAAGGTTGTGATCAAATATTCTAGGACTCTTTCCTAATAAATCATATAATTCATTTGGTAAACTACTAATATAATCAGAATCATGGAAAAACTTTTCTATTGGATTTACTATATAATAGTATAATGCTTTAGCATATGTTCTACTTTTAGCATTCTTTAATGCTTCTACTTCTTTACGATAATTTTTACCTTTGATAAATTTATTATCAGTCATAATATAAAATAATTCTTCATTAGCACTAGTGTGTTCTGCTAAAATATGCATATTTTCTAAATGGTATTTATCTTTTAATGAATCTTCATTTGTAGCTAAATGCTCTAAGACTATTTCTAAACATTTGGAAGAAATGAGTTCATTATCTGCCTTTGATATTAATAACATATCCTCTTGGTGATATGGACTATGTACCGAAAATATATTTTTGGCTACTTTTGTTAGAGCATCTGCGGTGTATGAATCTTTTGCCTCTAATATTAGCTTTAAATCTTCATTATGATATGGACTAACCATAAAAATAATATTATCTATTACGCATAACCCATATCTAGCAGTTTCTGCTTTACTTATCATTTCTATATCTTTATAAAAACTTTCTCTTTCTAAAAAAACAGGGTCACAAATTTTATCAAAAAGATGCCAACATCCTTCACCATTTTTTAATTTTGATATTGCCTCAACTTTTTTTGAATAGTCTTGACAGTTTAATAGATCATTATTAATTAATATACTCTTAAAGTTTGCTACCTCTTTAGGTTCTATATTTAGATTAAGGAAATTGTCTATTTGTTTAGTGTTAAGGCTTGATATCCAATTCTCAAAATTATCTGTTGTTTTAAATACATCTACTAAACCATATTTTTTTATTTGACTTATTATTTGTTTTAATGTTTTATTATCCATAACAAAACCTCCTTATGGTTTAATTATATCACATATATCAGTGTTTTAAAGTACCTTGTTGCTTTTTTTCTTATTTTTTTTAATATTTTAAGTTATTTTGCAACATCAATATAGAAAAAATACATAAGTTTTGAGCCTATGTATTTATGTTTAGATTAAATTGATTTTCAAACATATATATTTTTTTGACATTAATATATAATTAAACTTTAGCAGGTACAATAACACCATTAATTACCTTAATTGCAGCTATTGTATTCTCAAATGATATGTCTTTTGCATAAGCATAATTATTTTGATAATTTTTCCACAGTGATTTTAGTTTTGAATCTTCATTAATTAATTCTATGTATTTATCTGCATTTTCTATATAATTTAACGTTTCTCGTTTTTCAGATGTATTAAATATTGCTTTTCTTAAAATAGTTTTATCAATATCATTCCATTTTAAATTAACAAACATATATAAATCATAATAATCTTTCATTCTAGTGTTATCAATATTTCTACTAATTATTGCTTCAAATTTTTCTGCAATTATTGTTTCATAATTATAAGTCATAATGTTAACTATTTCATTATCAAATAAAGTTTTATATTCAAACTGTACTTCTTTATAAGTAATAACATCACCAGTAGTTATATCAATCATTAAATTAGTTCTAAGACCATCAAATTCTGCTTTTAAGTTAATATTAAAACCAGAATATAATTCTTCCTCTCTAATATCTTTAATATTTTCTATCTCAAGTTTAATATTATCTTTTAAATCAATACTTATAATTTCATTTATAACTTTAGTAATGGTAGTTCTATCTAACGGTAACCCTTTAATAGTAGTATCTAAATCCATAGTACTTCTTAAATTTACTCCAAAGATAGACGATAATAATAAACCACCTTTAATTATAAATTTATCTTTATATTTAGATACTGATATTCTTTTAAGTAATGCCTCAAACATAAAACTTTGAATTAAATACTTATTAGGTATATTAGTACTTAATGCTAAATTGGACACTTTTACTTTTAAACTATCTTTATTTTTAATCATTGAAGTACCTCAAAAGTATTTCTTACTTTGTTATAAATATTCATTTTCTTAGCATATTCATATAGTTTTAATGTATTCTTCTTTTTACTATAAAAATATTCTCTAATTGCCTTATTAAAAATTTCAGCATCGATTTTCTTTTTATTTTTAATAATATCACAAATCGTCTTATCTAAATCATATACTCTAATTACATTGCCTGAATCTAATTTATAATTAATAACTCCTAAATCTAATAGTTCTTTTTTTGTATAGAACAAATTAACATTGTCTTCTTTTTGTAGTGAGCCTTTATATCCATTTTTAACTGTAATATCATACTTAATGGGTATTCTATTAGAAAAGCCATATAGATAAAGTGCCGTAGTATTAGAATAAATTGCATACTTACTCTTACTTTGTAAAATAACAAACTCATCCACTAATACATCTTTTTTAACATAAATTCCACGACTTACTCTTTCTATAACACCATTCTTAACAAGTTTAGTAAGATAAATTCTTGGAATGCCATTATTAACAATACTTTTTGTAGTTAGATATCCATTTTCAAATAACTTTAAAATCTTCTTTTCATATTCCATACTTATTTTCCTTTCACACTTAAATTATAACATATTTAAGTGTATTTGAAAATATAATTGCTGCTTTTTTTCTTATTTTTTTAATATTTTAAGTTATTTTGCAACATTAATATAGAAAAAATGCATAAGCTTTAAACCTATGTATTTATCTTTTTAATATTTTTGCTATTACCTTTTTAGTATTACGATATAATTTATAACCAATATCATATATATAATAACCAAACTTATCTAATATTAAATCAAACTCTCCAATATACTCTAAAACATTACCACCAAAACCTCTTTTAAATTCATAGACACCATAATTTTCACTACCTGGAGTAAAGTTACCACTGATACCTCCAAAATCATATATTGGTAGCCCTCTTTCCATAGCTAGTTTAATCATTTCCATCTGCATTTTATACTGAGCCATTAAAGGCATATATTCTTTATATGTACCACCATAAACATAATTTAATCTATCATTATCAAAAATAAATACTCCTGCACTTATAGGTATTTTCTTTCTTTTATCATTTTTAACTATATCATATAGTTTATCATCAGTACATTCTTTTAGATATTTATTTCTATCTAAATAAATTATTGCAAGAAGACTTTTATCTTCTAAAAGACTATTTAGATTTTTATAATATTCTACTGATCTATCAAAATGATTTTGTCTATTCGCAGTACTTTGCATAACTTCTTTAAAATCACTAATATCATCATCATTACCCAGTATAACAAGTTCTAAAGGATACTTATCATATTTTCTAATACATCTTCGGCATCTTTGATCCATACCCATCATGATATCATCCATGCTTTTAGTAATATCTAAATAATAACTCCATCTAAGCTGTATCTCATCTGTATATCCAGTAGTAAAACCATGATGTTTATATCCTAATTTAGTTAAATTATTCATAACCTCTTTATTACAAAAATCTGTAACTACATTACCATTATTATCATGTTTTTGATATTCTACAAATGGATCAATCTTTAAAACTATACCCTTTCTCTTTATTAAAAACTTCTTTACTTCCTTAGTAAAAAAACTAAGTAACTCAGTATCATTATAATCAAGTAGTACCCCTCTTGGAGCATAATATAAATATTTATTAAAGTATATTTTCTTTCCCAATATAAGAGTGCCTGCTACTAAAGTATTATCTTTTAATACTCCAACATAATAATGTTTCCAACCTATTGATTCTTTTAATTTAGACCATTCATAACTTTGATAAAAATTACTACCAAGAAAATTATTACTAACTTTATTAAATTCTTCACTTGATAGTTCTACAAACTTCATATATTCACCTTCTATTTAATAATAAAAAAACTAGTATAATAATTATACTAATTTTTTACTATTTATTTATTAATTATCTCTTAAATAAATCTTAATATTTTCTTAAGTTTATTCTTCCTCTATTGGTAAAATAATAGTAAATATAGTTTTATTCTTATCACTATTCACTTTTATATTACCACCATGAAGTTCTACGATTTGTTTACTAATAGCAAGCCCTAGACCACTACCACCAGTCTTACTAGTCCTTGAAGTATCTAGTCTATAGAAGTTCTCAAATATTTTATCTAATTTATCTTTAGGTATCATTTTACCTTGATTAATTATTTCTACCTCTATTTCTTTATTTTTCTTTTTAACATTAATATCTATATCCGTATTTTCTTTACTATAATTTATAGCATTCTTAATTAAATTATTAAATACTCTACTAAGTTTATCTGGATCTGCATAGATACTAATATTATCACTAGTATTTAAATTTATATTTTTATTTATTTCTTTTAAAATAGGATAAAAGTCTTCAATTACTTGTTCTAACATAATATTAAGATTTAACTCTTCTTTCTCTAGAATAATCTTTTCTGAATTAAACCTTGCTATATCAAATAATTCGTTAATCAATTCTTCTAAACGATATGATTTATTTAAAGCAAGTTCAATATATTTCTTTCTTTGTTTTAAAGGCATATCCTCTATTTCATCTAAAAGAGATAAATAACCTATTACTACTGTTAAAGGTGTCTTTATATCATGTGCTAAATAAACAATTAACTCATCTTTTTTCTTTTCATTTTCTTCAGCTAATTTCTTATTTTTAATAGACTCACTTCTAAAATGATTTAACTTAATTTCTAACTCTTTCATTTCAGGAGGTAAACTTATATACTCTTCACTTCCATCAAATAACCTTTCTGATGAATCAGATATTACATTTATATATGATGTCATACTTTTAATTTCTTTATATAATAGTATTAAAAATATTATTATAGCAATAACTGCTAATGCAACATAGACATAACCATTATAATATAGTAAATCAAATGTATATATAGCCCTATAATATGTAACATTATTTTTATTATATAACCATTGAAAATCAGATAATTCAATTATTCTTTTTAACACCATAAAAAATATTACTATAATAGTAAAACTAATAATCATTTTTCCTATTAAACGCCAAAATCTCTTTTTAAATAAATCTTCTCTATTATTTTTCAATTTTATACCCCACTCCATAAATTGTTTTTATATACTTTGGTTTACTATAAGTATCCTTCATCTTTTCCCTTATATGTCTAATATGAACCATTATTGTATTATTATCTTTTTCAAAATAATTTTCTTTCCATACTGTAGAAAATAATGTATCACTTTTTACTACATTTCCTCTATTTTCACAAAGAATCCAAAGTATAGCAAATTCTGTCTTAGTAAGTTCTATCTTCTCATTATTAAAAATAAACTCATGAGTATCATTATTTATTACTATACCTCTAAAATCTATTACATTTTCTTCTTTAACATTATTATATTTTTGATATCTTCTTAGTTGAGCTTTTACTCTAGCCATAAGTTCTAATGGTTCAAACGGTTTAGTTACATAGTCATCTGCTCCTATTGAAAGACCATTTATTTTATCAATATCTTCTACTTTAGCAGTAGCAAATATGATAGGAAAGTTATATTTCTTTCTAATAATACTACATAGTTTAAAACCATCTACTTCAGGCATCATAACATCTAATATAGCCAAATCTATCTTTAAATTATCTATATCTCTTACTACATCAGTACTAGAATAATATTTAATAACATTATAATTTTCATTCTGTAAATATACTTCCAAAAGATCTGCTATTGCTTTTTCATCATCTACTATTAGAATATTTGACATCATACCACTTCCTAAATTATTATAGCATATTTTTATTTACAAAATCTTAAGATTTTCTTAAATAATAAATATTTTAATATATATTCTTTGCTTATATATAATAAATATGGTTGATATATTTATTTGAGACAATACTTTGACTCAAATAAACACTCTAGAACCTTAGATCTAGAGTGAACATAATAAACTATACATTAATACTTCTATATTCTTTAATACCCTTATTCATAAGAATATAATATAAAACAATAGTTACTAAAATAATAATAAGTACATGTATGCCAAGTAATAAATAAATATTTAACTTATCATATAAAGTAAAAATACCAATTACTGAGATAATAATAATACCAATATTAATAAATACCGCTACCATACTACTCATACTCTGTTTAACTACTTCAGTATCATTTGAAGCATTCATCTTAGGATATTTCAAATTAATAACTAATCCTAAAATACTAGATAAAGTAATAGAACTAATACTCATACTAAATATTAATAATATATAAATAATATTAACTTTAAATATAATAAAGAATATTAATTCAGATATAATAACAAAAGGTAATTCAATAATATATGGATAAATTATCTTAGACTTAAAAATATCCCTCTCACTAATAGGCAAACTCTTCGTAATATTTATCGTCTTACCTTCTAGTGATACACTAGAAGATGTTATCGAAGTCATCAAACATGAGAATAGTACCAAAACATAATAAATAACTGGTATCGAAATATTTATATTTAACTCTTCATTACTTATTAACATCTCTATAATACTATTACCTTTAATACATAAAAGTATTGTTAATACTAGTACTAAAAGTAAACCAAATATCGTATTAAACATATATACAGGTGAAGAGAAATATCTCTTTAATTCTTTTATAGTTAAAGCCTTAATAGGGCTATTCTTTTTATATACTTCTTTTTTATTCTTACTTTTTCTTACTATACTTTCTTTAGAGCCCTCTATTATTTTAAAGTAATATTTACCTCCTAGTAAAATAAATAATATAAATGGAATAATATTTATTAATAATAATTTTAAAAATACCATGATATCAAACTTATCTATTAATGTAGTATAAGCTCCTACTGGGTAATATATTCTCGTTAACATATCATTAATACTAAAGGCCCTACTTGCTATCTCTTTAATAAAGTTATTTAAATTAAAACTTAAGAAAAAGATACCCATAAAGATAATACTAGATAGTATTGTTTGCATTATCTTCTTCGATTTAAATTTACTTGATACCATTTTAACCAAATAACCTAAGATACTAGATATAACAGTAGGTATAATTGGTATTAGTATTGTCATAATAAAGGATATTATATAAAAACTTATACTAGGATGTTCAAAATAGATATAGATAATAAAAGCTGGTAATAAAAACATTAAATTATATATATACTGAAATAATATTAATTTAAATATTCTAACAAATAGTATTTGACTTCTTTTTATTGGTAATGAAAATAATAAATCATTATCTTTACATTCAAAGAGTATCCCTTGTGATTTATAAATACCTTCAATTATCGTTATAATACTAACCATAAATATAAATAAACTAAGCATTACATAAGTTAAACCTATTTCATGTAAAGGCTTACCTATCATATAGGCATAGTAGCCAATAGAATAACCCACAATCAAGAAAAGAAATACTGGTAATAATATCTTCTTTTTAGTACTAGCATTCTTACCAGCAGAATATTTAAACATATTCATATCACAAGTAAGAACAGCTTTTAATAGTGATAGTGTTTTCATTATTTTTCACCTAGTTCTAAGAATACCTGCTCTAATGATTCATCACCCTTGATATCTTTCATCTTACCTACTTTAACAATAGTTCCATCTTTAATAATAGCTACTCTATCACATAATTTTTCCGCTACATCAAGAATATGAGTAGAGAAAAATATTGTCTTACCATCTTTAGCCATATCCCTCATTATTTCTTTCATGTCATAGACAGCCTTAGGATCTAAACCAACGAATGGCTCATCCATTATTAACACTTTAGGATTATGAGCTAAAGCAGCAATTAAAGCGATTTTTTGTTTCATACCATGAGAAAAACTTGATATATCATCATTCAATTTATCTTCTATCTCAAACATCTTAGCATACCTAGTAGTATTTTCTCTTCTTATATCCTCTGATACTTCATACATATCACATATAAAATTAATAAAATCTATAGCCTTCATATTTTCATATAAATCAGGATTATCAGCAACATATGCCATTATTCTCTTGCATTCTAAAGGCTCTTCTTTAATACTTTTATTATCTACTAATATATCACCTTCTTCAAAGTCTAGAATACCCATAATACACTTTATCATAGTAGTTTTACCTGCCCCATTATGACCAATAAAAGCAAATATCTCACCACCTTCAATTTTAAAACTAATATTCTTTAATACTTTCTTTTTACCATTATAAGTCTTACTTACATTTTTAATTTCTATCATAAATCCTCCTATTTAAGTACATTAGTAGTATCATTTAATAATTCTTGAACATTATTAAATACTTTAGATAAGTGATAACCATCTACAAAGACATGACTAACTGTTATATTTAAAGATATTTCATATTTACCATTATTTTCTATATATTTACCCCAACATACTCTAGGTACAGTCTGTGAACTTTTGTCTTCAGGAATAGGATGCGTCATACTAATAAAATCAGTCCATGGCAAACAAGTTATATAGTATTCATTATAACTAGCAGTAGAATTATAACTTTCATTATTTAATTTATCCTGATATTTAGCCTTATCTATTCTCTCTTTAGCCATCTCATAAAATTCTTTATAATTATCTTTATTTATAAGTCTAACATTTTCAAATATCTCATTTTTTATCATTACTGTAATAGCGGGATTTATCTCATCATATAAAACAGGTTCATTATTTTCAAATCTCATTCTTAAATTATCGACACTATTAAGTGCTTTAACAACAATATATAACATATTTATAAAGAATGATTCATTATGTTTCTTAGTATGTTCTACTAATGAAGTAACATCTAACTTTACAGTAAGACCATATGTCGGATTATTAAAAGAATTAAACCAATCATAAGTCTTCCTTCTCGGTAAATTATCTAAATCAATTTCATGCATCACTATCTTTCTCCTTATCTTTTATCATTACAGTAGATACCTATCTATAAAACCTTAATATTTTCTTAAATATTATCTATCTTTATTTAATGTAACAGTAGTATCCCCTATTCCACCATTTAATTTTATAGTGTTAGAGCCCATTCCTAGTACTTCGTTATCACTTACTTCTTTATTATCAATTAACACTTTACCAATACCTTTATTTACTTTAAAAATATAATTATTACCAATTAAATTTAAAGATAAAGATCCTATTCCTATATCAATAGTACTATTACCAGTAATCATTGATGTAATATTAGTTTTACCTACTCCTACATCTAAATCTAAATCATTAATATTACCATTTACAATAGTAAAAGAACCAGCTCCCGTATTAATATTAGTATTATCAGAATAAATATCTTTAATTAAAGTAGATCCTGCTCCTAAATCAAGAGCTAGTTTTCTAGTATTCATATTTTCAATATTTAAAGAACCTGCTCCCATATCAATATCAATCTTATTTAATACAATATTACTAGGAATATAAATAGTTAATTCATCTTTCTTATTATTAGAACTATACCATATCTTTTTATTTTCTTTTACTATTAAAGTACTATCTTGAATAGTATATTTAACATTCTTACTATTTGTTTCTACAGAGAATTTATCTCCTACTTTAATATTCAAATTATTATATATTAAATCTATATCAATATCATCTATATTAGTATTATCATTATTCCATAACACTCTTACATCTCCATTACCAGAAGTATCACTAAATACACTAATTAAACTATATATACCATTTGTTACACCTGATATAATAGTAAAAGTTAAGAATATAGCAAAAGCCATAGACAAATATTTAATTATTTTCTTACCAGTAGTCACTTAATATCAACTCCACCAAACATACACATAGCATTTATATAAATATTCTTTTTAGAATTAGTATTTTCTTTTTTATTAGTAACTCCTCCAAAGATAGAAGTAGATTTTACAATAACATTTACATCTTCTGGTACTAAAATATTAATACCTCCAAATATACTTGAAGCATTAATCACTATATCTTTTTCAATAATAGCTTCCCTTAAATCTAATTTAATACCACCAAAACATGCTGTTACATCACTACCATTAAACTTTTTATTACTTAAATTTACATCTTGTCCTGAGAAGGCTGCAAAATAATTATCATCACTATTTTTTTCTTTATTTAATTTATTTATTTTATCATTTACTTTACTATTAAAACTATTCTTAAATATTAATGATAATCCTATAATTACTATAATAGAAGGCACTATTAATTTCCATATCTTATCCAAATCTAAGATATCATTCATACCTAGTAATAGAATAACTCCTACTAAAAGACCAATTATATTACCAGTTTTATCCTCATTAGAAAATAAACC
>ERZ773148.1287-NODE-1287-length-21067-cov-5.133257_pt1 | contig 21067 bp, 22 predicted proteins | sample MGYA00580846_ERZ773148 | MGnify/ENA primary metagenome ERZ773148 (study PRJEB29015, sample SAMEA2737879) | human gut metagenome | biome: human gut; feature: human-associated habitat; material: faeces | place: China | collected 2012 ... | reverse complement strand
CTTCTCTGCGGGTGTTTATGGCGACACTGCGCAAAAAGCTGGAGCCGCAAAGGGACTGTCCGCAATACATTCAGACGCATATCGGCGTCGGTTACCGTATGCTACGGGTAGACTGAGAAAAGCGAGGGAACAAGGATTTGAACCGATATGCAATAGAAAATCTTTTCGGAATTGAAGGGCTGAATATCGCTTGGTACGGACTCATTATCGCCTGCGGTATGGTGCTTGGCTTTGCTTTGGCGATATGCCGATGCAGAAAAACGGCATCAACAAGGAGCATATATACGATCTTGCTCTTTGGCTGATCCCCGTATGCATTATTTGTGCAAGAGCCTACTATGTGATTTTCGAATGGGATAATTACAAAAACGACCTGCTTTCTGTTTTTGAAATTAACCGAGGGGGTCTTGCCATTTACGGCGGAGTGCTCGGAGGTGTCGCAGTCGCATTGATTTACTGTAAAGTAAAACGGATTTCCTTTTGGTCACTTGCCGATACTCTGATGCCGAGCCTTGTGCTTGGGCAAGCTATCGGGCGTTGGGGGAATTTTGTCAATCAAGAGGCATATGGGTCCTTCGCTCTGCTTTTTTCCTTACGGCGTTTACATAGAAGAAATCGGCCAATGGCGGCAGGCAACCTTTTTCTACGAATCTGCATTGAATTTAGCCTTACTCACCGCTATGCTGATATGCTGCCCGCATTTCAGGCGAAAAGGCTATCTTCTTCCGTTTTATATGATCGGGTACGGAACGATACGGTTTTTTGTGGAGGGGCTGCGCTCCGACAGCCTTTATCTCCTTCCGGGTATCCGTGTATCACAGGTGCTGTCCGGCTGCCTGATTATTCTCGGTATCGTTATACTTTTTATTATCCGTAAAAGACAGGCGGTGCGGCAATGAGAAAAGAGTGGACTTTGTTTCTCACCTTTCTTAAAATCGGCGCCTTTACCTTCGGCGGCGGATATGCTATGATTGCGCTGCTTGAAAACGAATTTGTAGAGCGCAAGAAGTGGATCGAAAAGGACGACTTTCTGAATATGGTAGCCATTGCCGAGTCTACACCCGGACCGGTTGCGATCAACAGCGCCACATACATCGGCTACAAAATTGCAGGCTTGTTCGGTGCTGCGGCGGCTACCGTGGCGGTTTGTATTCCTTCGTTTACCGTAATTTTTTGCATCTCACTGTTTTTTGATCAATTCTTAAGCCTTACATGGGTTTCCCGTGCTTTCCGCGGAATACAAGTATGTGTGATCTATCTGATCTCCTTTGCCGGCTTGAAAATGCTGAAAAGCATTAAAAGAAATGCCTTTAACACGGTCATATTGCTGTCGGTCATTGCTGCCATGCTGGCGTGCACTGTTTTCGCCGTTTCTTTTTCTTCCGTTTACTATATTCTGATTTGCGGCACAGCAGGACTTGCGATTTTCTTCCTGAAAAAACTGCGGAAAGGAAACGGCAATTAACAATGATCTACCTGAAATTATTTCTGAATTTTTTAATGATCGGCGCCCTTTCCTTCGGCGGCGGATACGGAATGGTTTCCCTTGTAAGAGAAACAGTCATTTCAAACGGCTGGCTAACGGAAAGCGAATTCTTAAATTTCATTGCCGTTTCGGAATCGACGCCCGGTCCGCTTGCCGTTAATATGGCGACATTTATAGGTTCCACGCAAGGCGGCATTCTCGGCTCGTTTCTTGCTACGCTCGGCGTTGTTCTTCCGTCTTTCATTATTATACTTTTAATTGCGGCGGTACTCAAAAACCTGATGAAATATGCCAGCGTCAACGCTTTTCTCTCCGGCGTCCGCCCCTGCGTTATCGCAATGATTCTCGCTACGGCAATCGGTATGGCCATATCAACATTGCTTGGTTTTACGAATATTCATTCGGCGCTTGCTCCGGATCCTAAATCCATTTTGGTCTTTGCCATTCTGTGGTTGACACATTTCGGATATAAAAGAATCAAAAAAACTGCACCGTCGCCGATTATAATGATACTCTTTTCTGCCGCACTCGGCATGTTGCTTTGGGGAGTATAAAACACAGCCTGTGCCAATTTGCCGTCCGAAACCGGGCGGCTTTGCTGTTTTTACGGAAATATACTGCTCACTATTCCAGACTGACGGACGCCGCCATTGTAGAATAAATCACTTTGCAGTAACTGTTACGCCCGCAACCTTAATCAAAGATCAAAATTTTTTCTAATCATTTTCCTGTTAGCTATAAAAAAGCACAACGCCACAGAGTTTTAAAACTCTGTGGCGTTGTGCTGCTCTCAATCGGTCACTTTTTGAAAGTATCCTTATGCGAGCCTGCCTTTTGCTGGGTTTTTCGGCGGAGTTTTTGGCGTGCCAAAAGGGATTCGAACCCCCGACCTTTCGCTTAGGAGGCGAACGCTCTATCCAACTGAGCTATTGGCACATAACATAACTATTGTATATGATGGCTTGCGATTTGTCAAGAAATTGGGAAATTTTCTTATTTTACTGAATATTCAAAAAAATTAAAAATAAGTGTTGACAAATGGAGAAACTTGTGTTAGAATAAATCTTGCTGAAATGCTGAAAGGCAAGATGAGCATACGGAGAGGTGTCCGAGTGGTTTAAGGAGCTAGTCTTGAAAACTAGTGATCCCGCGAGGGACCAAGGGTTCGAATCCCTTCCTCTCCGCCATTTTATTTTATAGTGAATTTAAACTTCACACGGAGGATTACTCAAGTGGTGAAGAGGCTCCCCTGCTAAGGGAGTAGGTCGCTAACGCGGCGCGAGGGTTCAAATCCCTTGTCCTCCGCCAAGAAAAAAGCACTTGCTTTTGCAAGTGCTTTTTTCAGTGAAATAAATCCAAAAGGATTTGTGAAATACCTATCGGTGTGAAATATGGATTTTCCATGTGAAGTGCCTGACGGCGTGAAAGGATTTATTTTATTTCACTTTCTGCGTAAGCAGAAAATTTCACAATACAATAGTATTATTTCACATACGAAGTATATTTCACTTGTTATAAATTAAAAGAGGTTCGTATGGCTGAATCAAAGCTTAGAGAATTATCAATTGATTTATATAACCGGTGCGGCACTATTCGCAGAATATTGGTTGCATCTATTAATACTGCAAAAGAAAATTTACAAAAGGAAAAGATTAATTCAAAATCAAAACCCAATATTTCCGTATAATAGCATTACCCCGATTGACACCAAACTTAATAACTGGTAATATAAGGCTGTGAGAATATTTGTATTCTTGCAGCATATTTTTTTACCAAAAGGAGGATGGATTAATGGGATTTTTATTAGGAAAGACCGCTGTTATTACAGGCGGAGGAAGGGCTGTTCTCAGCGACGGAGGTTGCGGTTCAATCGGCTACGGCATTGCTGTTGCTTATGCAAAAGAGGGTGCAAACCTTGTTATTACAGGCAGAAATGTCAAAAAGCTTGAGGATGCCAAAGAAGAGCTCGAAAGACTTTACGGAGTAAATGTGTTGCCTGTTCAGGCTGATGTCAGCAAGGACGGCGATAACGAAAAGGTTGTTCGGAATGTTGTTGACAGAGCTGTTGAAACATTCGGCGGAATTGATGTCTTGATTAACAACGCTCAGGCTTCTGCGTCGGGTATTACGCTTGCAGATCATACAACAGAGCAATTTGACCTTGCTGTTTATTCGGGATTGTACGCAACCTTCTATTATATGAAGGCTTGCTATCCGTACCTTAAAAAATCAAAGGGAACGGTTATAAACTTTGCTTCGGGTGCCGGACTTTTCGGAAACTTCGGTCAGTGTGCATATGCAGCCGCAAAAGAGGGAATAAGAGGTCTTACAAGAGTTGCCGCCAACGAGTGGGGCAAGGACGGAATAAATGTCAACATTGTCTGTCCGCTTGCATGGACTGCTCAGCTTGAAAAATTTGAGCAGGCTTATCCCGACGCATTCAAGGCGAATGTAAAAATGCCGCCAATGGGACATTTTGGTGATGTCGAAAAAGAAATCGGCCGTGCCTGTGTTGCACTTGCATCACCTGATTTCAAGTATATGAGCGGCGAAACCATCACCCTTGAGGGCGGAATGGGACTCAGACCGTAACCTCATTTGGAGAAGAATATTTTTATCATACGGCAAATTATCAAATCAAACTCCGCTTTAATTCGAGAGCGGAGTTTTTGTATGCAGAAAATTAAAAAACATACTAATATGAGTATTGAATTTTTTGTTCATATGATGTAATATCAAGTTACGGAGTACATACAAAAATTACTTTGAGGTGATTGTATGGGAATTTTTGATATAAAGAACACAGATATTTTCAGCAAGGACTATGACTCTGCAAACGCATGGCTTGAGTATAACATTTTTAATGAATGTACAAAGGACGAAAACGGAGAGTCATTTGATGAGTCTGATGAAAATAATTTTTGGGATTATTTGAAGAAAAATAAATAATAAGTTACAAACAGCGACCGCAGAGTGATATGCTTTGCGGTCGCTTTTATGTGTTGTTCACACACAAGGACACTCGGCATAATATGAGGGTGTAGAGAATAACTTGATTTACGGGTGTTGTGTATGAAAAAGAGCGACATAAGAACATTTGGCATAATCGGCGGTGACAAGCGACAGCTTTTTCTTGCAAAATCAATTTCTGACAGTTGTTACGATGTTTTGCTCGGCGGATTTGACAGCCTTGAAAGCTACGGTTCATTGAGCCTTTGCAATGTTAAAAAGGCAATTTCGGAAAGTGACGCATTGATTTTTCCGTTGCCGTCAATAAGGACAGACGGAAGTCTTAACACTCCGTTTTCAAACGAGAACATTTTGCTTGACGGTGACGATATTGAAATTATCATTAAAAAGCCTGTTTTTACTACGATGAAAAGCAGATTTTTAAAGGCATATCCAAGGCTTTCCGACGGTGAAATTTTTGATTACGGAGCAAGAGATGATTTTGCAATTCTCAACGCATTGCCTACAGCAGAGGGTGCAATTGAATGTGCAATGAGAGAATATGAGGGTACGATTTCGGGCAGTAAGTGTCTTGTGACGGGATTCGGCAGAATCGGAAAAATTCTTGCTCACAAGCTTGTTTTACTCGGAGCAAATGTTACCGTGAGCGCAAGAAAGCCGTCAGACCTTGCATATGTAAAAGCACTCGGCTACAATGCACTTAATACGGAAAATCTCAGAACGGTAAAGCGGTTTGACATTGTTTTCAACACAATTCCGAGGTTGATTTTTGACAGGGAACTTCTTATGAATACCGACACAAACACCCTTATTATAGACCTTGCGTCCCTGCCGGGAGGGGTTGATTTTGATACCGCCGAAAAACTCGGAATTTATGCCGTTAGGGCATTGTCGCTCCCCGGAAAATGTGCTCCGAAAACGGCAGGAGAAATTATAAAAACTACTGTATTTGACATCATCAAGGAGGTTTACAGGTGACAAAAGCAACCATAGGATTTGCAATGTGCGGTTCCTTTTGCACCTTTTCAAAGGCTTTTACGCAAATGCAGAGGCTTGTTGACTCAGGCTATGATGTTATTCCGATAATGTCGCAAAATGCCTTTTCAACATCAACTCGTTTCGGAAAAGCGGAGGAAACGGTAAAGAGGGCAGAAGAAATAACGGGCAAAGCTGTTCTGCACTCGGTTGTGCAGACAGAACCGATAGGACCTAAAAAAATGTGCGACTTGCTTGTGATTGCACCGTGTACGGGCAACACGCTTGCAAAGCTGTCGCTCGGAATTACCGACACGGCGGTAACAATGGCGGCAAAGTCGCATCTTAGAATTTTAAGACCTGTGCTGTTGTGCGTTGCAACAAATGACGCTCTCGGTGCGTCGGCACAGAACATCGGCAGACTTCTCAATACGAAAAACATTTACTTCGTTCCTTTAAAACAGGACGATTGCATCAAGAAACCAAATTCGCTTGTGGCTGATTTTGATAAGCTTGAAGATTGCGTAACCCTTGCATTGCAGGGGAAACAACATCAGCCGATTTTTTTATAACAGAACAACAGCCGTCTTGAAATGCAAATTTTCAAAACGGCTGTTATTTGAGTTGACAATAAAAAAATAATATGATAACTTAAAGTATAGTATTTCTGCTGAACAGGAGTGGGTATTTAATGAGAAAAAGAGTAAACAAAATTATTTCTGTTGCACTATCGGCAACTCTTGCGTTCGGTGCGTTTACAGCATTGCCGATGTCGGCAAATGCGGTTGTATCAACGGCAAGCGAGGTAAGTGCGGAGGCAATTCCAAAACATGAGCTTTATAAAAGCTATACATATGGCGGATACAAATATCGCATAGTGGGTCAGAAATCAAACGGAAGATTTAACGCATGGATTGAATCTTATTCCGGTAAGTCTGCAAGCGTCAATGTTCCTGCGTCAGTCGGTGATTGTGATATGGTCGGCATTGACAACAATTGTTTTTCGTTTAACAAAACTTTGAAAACAATTATTGTTCCCAAGGGCATTGCTGAAATTGGTTCAAGTGCATTTCTCGGCTGTACCGCACTTACAAGTGTAAGCCTGCCGAGCACACTGACAAAAATAAATTTTTGGGCATTTAAAAATTGTACAAGCCTTTCGACACTTTCAATTCCGTCAAGCGTTGTTTCGATAGGTGATAACGCATTTGACAATTGCCTTTGGTACACAAATCAATCTAACGGAATTGTTTACGCAGGAAAAGTTGCGTATAAGTACAAGGGTAAGCTTGCGGATAACAGCTCTGTTACGATAAAAAGCGGAACTGTTTCAATAGCCGATTATGCCTTTACGGACCAAAAGCTTACATCAGTCACACTTCCGTCAAGCCTTGTTTCAATCGGTGAACAGGCGTTTTCATACACTAATCTCAAAACTGTAACAATTCCGAAAAGTGTAAGCTCAATGGGTTATAACCCCTTTGCGTACTGTTCACAGCTTTCAAGCATTACGGTTCAAAGCGGAAACACAAACTTCTATGTTCAAAACGATTTACTTATCGCCAAGAATCATATGTATTCAGTAACAAAAGATATTACTGATCCTGATGCACCTTCTACGGAATCAAGAAGTTACACATCTTATGCTCCGTACGGCTCGGTTGTGATATCGTTCCCGTCAGCATCAACGCTGAAAACTGTTACAATTCCCGAAACGGTTAAGGCAATAGGCAATTATGCTTTTGCAGGAAGTAAAATCGAAAAGCTTACTTTGAACAGCGGACTTGAATCTATTCTCACATCTGCTTTTTCAGGTTGCACAAACCTTTCATCGGTGAGCTTTTCCGACAGTATTATCAGCATTTGCGACAGTTCGTTTGAGGAATGTACTTCACTTAAAAATCTGAAATTCGGCAAAAATCTTGAATTTATTTCATACTATGCCTTTTATAATTGCCAAAATCTTCAATCGGTGACAATCGGGGAAAATGTAAAGGCAATTTGCTGTGATTCATTCGGCAATTGCAATGCTCTTGTAATTAACGGTAAGATTGGCTCAACAGCAGAAACCTTTGCCAAAAAGTACGGTTACAAGTTTAAGTCATCAGAAACCACAAGACTTAAAGGTGATGTTGACAATAATGGTATTATTAATGTAGTTGACGCTACCGATATTCAGAAATATGTTGTTAATCTTACAGATGAAAATGGAAATAAGTTTATTGATATCAACAATGCGGAAGATGTGTATGTCGCAGATGTAAACGGTGACGGCATTATCAATGTTGTAGATGCAACGCTTATTCAAAAGTATCTCGTAAGACTTGTGGAGTCACTTTGATAATTAAACAATTTAATAAATAAAAACAACAGCCGTCTCGAAATGCAAATTTTCAAAACGGCTGTTATTTTATGTTTGGATTGTCTGTGCGACAGGTCAGATAATCAAGGCTTGTGCCGTAGCAGTCGGCAAGTTTAATGAGCAGGGAGAGGGGAATTTCTCTTTCGCCCCGTTCATATTTTGAGTACAGCGACTGGTCGCACATAAGAACCTTTGCAACTTCTTTTTGCGTAAGGTCATTGTCCTCACGCAAATCTTTTATTCTCAGTTTCATTTCATCACCGAATAAATTATAAAATAGTACATAGTAACCTATTGACTTTTAGGACAAATAGTCCTAAAATATAATTGCCTGAAAAATGAGAAAACAAACGGCATTGTCTTTGCGGTACTCATATTCATATAATCGTATTTATCATAAATTGTGTATTATTATTTGCACAAGTGTCCAATGAGTCGCAAATACGAGTTGATGATTACTTTGAAAAATTTAATTCACCTTAAATAAGAGCGTTGCTTAAATAAAAATAATATTTTATCTGTATATATATTGACAAATACCGCAAAATGCAGTAAACTAATGTCATAAAAATCCCGAAGAACATCTTCGGGACGAATAGCTTGCCGATTTAATTGTGCGTATAATTCGGTAAGTCTTTGTTGTCAGTCAGCCCCAAAATATAGTCGGTGCTGGTGTGATAATGTTTTGCGAGGCAAATCAAAACAACGGTGGGGATATCACGCTGACCAAGTTCATAATTGCTGTAAACCTGTTGTGAACAATGCAGAATTTTGCTAACTTCTTTTTGCGTGAGGTCGGCATCTTCCCTCAGTTCCCTGATTCTTTTATACACAGAATTCACCTCGCATACAGTATAGCATACCGCAGATTGTTGTATTGCAATATACCGCAAAATGCAGTAAAACAGCAATGGTATTTTGGGTTAATTTTTAAATAATTATTCAGAGGGGAATGGTGTTTAAAACAAAAATATTAATCTTGCATATCAGATAAAACAATAAAATGATGGAGGAAATTATGAGAAAACATTCAAAATTTATTACGATTTTGCTGTCTGCTTTGTTGGCGGTATGTCTTGTGCAGACAGTATTCGTTCAGGCATTTGCAACCGAAATGGGCGATGATGACTTTGGTTGGGGCAATGCATCAACAAGTGATGAAGCAGAGACGGTATATCCTGTTTCAATGGAAGTTGTTAAAGCACCCGAAAGCGTTACTGTTAGTGAAAGCGCTGACACTTATATTACCGATAGCACTTTCTGGAGCAATGTTGTGTTGCACATTGTTTACAGCAACGGTGAAGAATATGATGTAAACTGTGACGGCATTAACAGCGAGGGCGGTATTGTTCCGCCCATTGCAGAAATTGACGGCTATAAGGGGAAAATATGCTATGGTATAAATTCCAAAAATGAGGATACAATCAATTTTGAGATAATATATGAGTATGCCTATTCCGAAGAGCAATTATTGGTTACAGCGAAATTTTCTGCCGAGAAAAAGGTAGATCCACACTCTATTGCAAGAATTGAAGTTACAAAACTCCCCGATATGGTGTTTACAGCACCGCTTTGGACAGGTAAGCCTGATTATTCAGATAGCAGTTGGTATGAATGGGTTGGTTCTCTTGATGTCAACAATTCTATTTCTAATCATATTGACGGTATGGAAATTACATACTATTATGCAAACGGTGAAAAACGCAGTACGGTAGTTAATAGTTCAAATCTTAAAATAATTGCTACTATGCCGTGGTATGCACTGTATGGAGTAGAGAATGTTGATGAATACGGAAACTATCTTGCCTTTACCGTGACAGACGAGGGCGATTACAAATTTTCGATATCTTTAAACAGCGATGAAAGAGATGAAACGGTTTACACAGCGAAATCAGTTGACAATCCTAACCCGTCAATTAAGCCTGTAAGCACAGAAGACACTCCTGAAAAGCCGAGCGGTAACATTTCTTCCGCAACAAGTGATGTTGCAACAAATGACAATGCAAACAATAACAACAGCACAAACGGCACAGCCAACAACGGTGTTGTTGCAACAGGCGACTTTGCAACTCCTGCAATTATCACAGTAGTTATGCTTTCGGCAGTTGCAGTTATGTTTGTATTTAAAAGAAAAAGAATGTTTTAATTTTGTGTGATTGTGTGAATTGATTTTATTGCCATACAATTTTTCAAAGCACCTGACATTAATTTGTCGGGTGCTTTTTGTATGATGAATGTTGCGGTTCGCCGCTACAGAATGGCATTATCTTTGCGGTATTTATATAATCGTATTTATCATAAATTCTGTGCCGTTACTCGCGGGCGCCCAATGGGACGCCCCTACAGAATGGTATTATTTTTGTTCATTTTATAAGGTTTGTATTACCGTAATGTTTGCACTTTTACTTTTTGGCGGTCACAGACCGTTGATACAAAATTAAATTTATAACAAAACTGCACAAAAATTTATGGATAAAGACAGTGTGGGGTATTGCTCATGCTGTCTTTTTGTGTTAAAATTGTAGATAACAAAATGAAATAACGAAGGATTTGTCTATGAAATATTGTTCAAAATGCAAGCGACTGCATAATGATGAAGAAACAGTCTGCAAAAACTGCAAGGCTCAGCTTAAAACAATAACCGATGAAAACACTCCCGTGTATCTGCTCACGGCATCGGGCTTTGAATTGCAGAGAGTTAAAGCCGCACTTGAGGACAGCACCGTTCCGTGTGACGCTACAATCAAGAAGTGTATGGAAAACAAGTACAGCAAAAGCATTAAGGCATACACAGGCTATGATGATTTGACCTATGATGTCTATGTTCCGTATTCGGCTTATGAAAAGGCATTCGACACCTGTGTCGGAATCGGCGCAATCAAGCTTGAGGACGAAGAAATTCTTGACGAAGATGTTGAATACACCGAGAATGACGGTGAAACGCTTGACGAGCAGTTTGAAAAAATGACGGGTGCAAAGCGTACAACCGTAAGAATTGTCAGCGCATTACTGCTTTTGCTTATAGTTGCAGGCGTTGTGTTCGGAACAGATGCAATAATGAATTTTATTAAAGAATTTTTCGGATAATTCGGTATCCGATTTTGAGTTAATATTTAGTTAAAATGAATGAAATTACGGAGGATTTTTTACAATGAAACAGGAAACAAAGTGTTTGCATTCCGGCTATGTGCCTAAGAACGGAGAACCAAGACAGATGCCCATTTATCAAAGCACCACCTTTAAGTATGATTCAAGTGACGCAATGGGCAGACTTTTTGACCTTGAGGACAGCGGATATTTTTATACCCGTCTGCAGAACCCGTCAAATGATATGACTGCCGCAAAAATTGCCGACCTTGAGGGCGGTGTTGCCGCAATGCTCACATCAAGCGGTCAGGCGGCGAACTTCTTTGCACTTTTTAACATCTGCGAAACAGGCAGTCACATTGTTGCATCGTCTGCAATCTACGGCGGTACATATAATCTGCTCGGTGTTACAATGAAGAAAATGGGCATTGATGTTACTTTTGTCGATCAGAATCTTCCCGAAGAAGAGCTTGCAAAGGCTTTCAAACCAAACACAAGGGCAATGTTCGGTGAAACAATAACCAACCCGACCGTGTCTGTTCTTGATATTGAAAAGTTTGCAAGACTTGCTCACTCACACGGTGTTCCGCTTATTGTTGACAACACTTTTGCAACCCCTGTCAATTGTCAGCCGATTAAGTGGGGTGCTGACATTGTTACTCACTCAACCACAAAATATATGGACGGTCACGGTGTTTCTGTCGGCGGTGCAATTGTTGACAGCGGCAACTTTGACTGGCTGAAATATGCCGACAAATATCCGGGACTTACAACTCCCGATGATTCATATCACGGCATTGTCTATGTCGAAAAATTCGGCAAGCTCGGCTACATTACAAAGGCAACTTCTCAGCTTATGCGTGACCTCGGTTCAATCCAGTCACCGCAGAACGCTTTTTATCTTATGAACGGTCTTGAAAGTCTTCATGTGAGAATGGAAAGACATTGCAAAAATGCTCTTGAAATTGCAAAATTCCTCAAAGCTAATGACAAGGTTGCATGGGTTGATTATCCCGACCTTGAAGATGACAAATATCACGCACTTGCTGAAAAGTATCTTCCGAACGGCTCATGCGGTGTTATTGCTTTTGCGGTTAAGGGAGGCAGAGATTGTGCGGTTAAATTTATGGACAGCTTAAAGCTCTGCGGCATTGCTACTCATGTTGCAGATGCAAAGACCTGTATTCTTCATCCCGCAAGCCACACCCACCGTCAGTTGACCGATGAACAGCTTGTTGAGGCAGGCATTGCGCCCGACCTTATCAGACTTTCGGTAGGTCTTGAAAATGTTGATGATCTTATTGCCGACATCAGTCAGGCTCTTGATAAGATTTAATTTTCCTTAAAAGAAATTATATATAAAATTGCAAAATAAATTTACGGAGGGTTGAATATGTCAGCTTTTGTATCTGCGGTTATTGTTGCGGCAGGCGGTTCTGTGAGAATGGGAATTGCCGACAGCAAGCAGTTTATTCCGCTTTTGTCACGACCTGCAATTGAATACACCCTGAAGGCATTCCAAAAATGCCACCTTATCAAAGAAATTGTAATTGTCTGCCGTGAACAGGATAACGACAGAATCAATAAAATTATCGAGCTTAACGGTTTCAACAAGGTTTCAAAACTCGTCAAGGGCGGTGACAGCCGTGCCGACAGCGTGCGTAACGGAATCGGTGCGTGCAGTGAAAACGCCAAATACTATGCTATTCATGACGGTGCAAGACCGCTTATTACCGTTGAAGAAATCGAGCGTGTTGTTGAGGCGGCTTTTGATACGGGTGCGGCAACTCTCGGAACTTCCGTAAAAGATACAATCAAGGTTGTTGACGGTTTCAATAATATAGAAAGCACTCCTATCCGTTCACAGCTCCGTGCCGTTCAGACTCCGCAGGTTTTTGAGCGTGATTTGTACCGCTTTGCTCTTGAAAATGCCGGCGATAATCTCATCAACTTTACAGACGATTGTTCGCTGATTGAAAATATGGGCGGCGAGGTTCTTGTTGTAAAGGGCAATGAGGAAAATATTAAACTGACAACCCCGATTGACATTGTGATTGCAGAGAGTATTCTCAAGTCAAGACAACAGGGTTGATTGTGCAAAGGAGATTTATATGAGAATCGGTCACGGATATGATGTGCATAAATTTGCCGAGAACAGAAAGCTGATAATCGGCGGTACAGAGATTCCCTTTGAACTCGGACTTCTCGGTCATTCGGATGCCGATGTGCTTGTTCACGCAATTATGGATGCACTTCTCGGTGCGGCGGCTCTCGGTGATATCGGAAAGCTGTTTCCCGATACAGATGAAAAGTATAAGGGCGCAGACAGTATTCTTCTTTTGAAAGAGGTGTGCCGTTTGCTTGCCGAGTATAACTACAGAATTGTCAATATCGACTCAACCGTTATTGCTCAACAGCCAAAGCTGAAACCGCATATTGACGAAATGAGAAAAAATATCGCCAATGCCTGCGGAATTGATATTTCTCTCGTCAGCGTTAAGGCTACTACCGAGGAAAAGCTCGGCTTTACAGGCAGACTTGAGGGCATTTCCGCTCACGCAGTTTGTCTTATCGAGAAGTATTAAAAAGTTACAGCTTCAAAAAATGCACATATTTTATTACATACATTCGACACCTTGTTCATATTAATGAACGAGGTGTTTTTTATGTTAAGAAAGGCATTTGTTTCAATAACATTGTGTGCAGTGTTTTTAATGTCGCCGTTTGTCGGATTAAAAGTGAATGCTCTCAGTGCAGACAGCATATCCGCTCCGTCTGCCGTGCTTATGGAATCGTCAACAGGCAAAGTTCTTTTTGAGAAAAATCCGCATGAACAAAGACCGTGTGCGTCCGTAACAAAGGTAATGACGCTTTTGCTCGTCTTTGAGGCTGTTGACAGCGGAAAATTAAGCCTTGACGATGAAATTACGGCATCCGAACACGCCGCAGGAATGGGCGGAAGTGATATCTGGCTTGAAAAAGGCGAAACCATGAGTGCGGATGATATGATAAAGGCAACGGTTGTTGTATCTGCCAACGATGCGGCGGTTGCGCTTGCGGAGCATATCAGCGGAAGTGAGGATGCTTTTGTTGAAAAAATGAACAGCCGTGCCAAAGAGCTCGGAATGAACGACACCGTTTTCAAAAACTGTAACGGACTTGATGAGGAGGGGCATATAACCTCTGCCTATGATGTTGCGCTTATGTCAAGAGAGCTTACAAAACACGAGAAAATTTTTGACTACACATCAATTTGGCTCGACAATCTTCGTGGCGGTAAAACTCAGATTGTCAACACGAACAAGCTGTTGAAAACCTATAACGGAATTACGGGATTAAAAACAGGCACAACCAACGATGCGGGTTGTTGTATGTCTGCAACCGCAACAAGGGGCGATGTTTCGCTGATAAGCGTTGTTTTAGGCTGTAAAACAGGCAAAGAGCGATTTGCAGATGCGGCGGCACTTCTTGATTACGGCTTTGCAAATGTTTCTGTAAAAGAATTAACACTTCCCGAAGATATGCCGAAAAGCATTGAAGTGAACGGCGGTATGACCGACAGCGTAAAGCTTGAATGTAAGGTTTCTTCAAAAATAGTGGTTGACAAAGGAAACGGTGCTAAAATTACAACCGAAATCGACCTGCCCGACAATATTGACGCTCCCGTTGAAAAGAATAGAAAGATAGGTACGCTTACATATCTTGTCAATTCAAAAAAGGCGCAGAGCTTTGATATTTGTGCAGGCGATTCTGTTCAAAAAACAAGCTTCGGCGCATTGCTTGAATATGTGTTCGCTTCACTGATTTCGCTTTGATTTTGTTGGAAAATCAAGCGTTTGTGCATTGTTATTAAAAGCAGTGCAAAAAACAATGTGGGTTTATTTTAAAAATTCACAAATTGACCTTGCAAAAACGCTCATATTATAGTATAATAAAACAACAAAGATACTTATTGCGATTCTATTTTCGCTATAGGAATTTTGGAGGAATTTATAAATGGCAACAAAGTTAAATGACAAGTATTTAAGTGATTTTATCGGCGAACACGAATATGACGGTGTTGCTGCCGAAGTTAAAGCAGCTCACAAGGTGTTGCATGATGGCAGCGGCCTCGGCAATGACTTTTTGGGTTGGCTCAATCTTCCTACAGATTATGACAAGGAAGAGTTCGCACGCATCAAGAAGTGTGCAGAGAAAATCAAGAAAGATACTGATGTATTCGTTGTAATCGGTATCGGCGGTTCTTACCTCGGCGCAAGAGCGGCTATTGAATTTCTTTCATCACAGAACTACAACCTTACCTGCAAGGACACACCACAGATTTTCTTCACAGGTAACTCAATCAGCTCATCTGCACTTGCAGAAATCATGGAGCTTTGCGAGGGCAAGGATGTTTCTGTAAATATGATTTCCAAGTCAGGTACAACAACTGAACCTGCCATCGCTTTCCGTGTGTTCCGTGAAATGCTCGAAAAGAAGTACGGTAAAGAGGGCGCAAGAGAGCGTATTTACTGCACAACTGACAAGGCTAAGGGTACACTCAAGGCTCTTGCCGACGAAGAAGGTTACGAAACATTTGTTGTTCCGGATGATGTAGGCGGCCGTTTCTCGGTTCTCACAGCAGTAGGTCTTCTTCCTATCGCAGTTTCGGGTGCTGATATTGATGCTCTTATGCAGGGTGCCGCAACAGCTCAGAAAGAATTTGACAACGATGATTTAAAGACAAACGATTGTTACAAATATGCTGCAATCAGAAATATGCTTTACCGCAAGGGCAAAACTATGGAAGTTATGGTTTCTTATGAGCCGGCTTACACAATGATGTCAGAGTGGTTCAAGCAGCTCTTTGCAGAGAGTGAAGGCAAGGATAACAAGGGTATTTTCCCTGCAAGCGTTATCTTCTCAACAGACCTTCATTCACTCGGTCAGTACATTCAGGACGGCAGACGCACAATGTTTGAAACTGTTGTTCTCTTTGATAAATGTAAAAAAGAAGTTACTCTCGGTACAGACCCGACAAATGTTGACGGTCTTAACTTCCTTTCGGGCAAGACAATGGGATTCGTAAATCAGAAGGCTTTCGAGGGTACAGTTCTCGCTCATAATGACGGTGGTGTACCGAACATTGTTCTTAATGTTCCCGAAATGAACGAATCAGAGCTTGGCTATCTCATCTACTTCTTTGAGAAGGCTTGTGCTATTTCAGGTTATATGCTCGGTGTTAATCCGTTTAACCAGCCGGGTGTTGAAAGCTACAAGAAGAATATGTTCGCTCTTCTCGGCAAGCCGGGCTATGAGGATCAGAAGGCTGCTCTTGAGGCAAGACTCGGATAATTTCTTAATAAAGTATAACAACGGAGGAACTAATTATGGTTACTTTACTTATCGGTAAAAAAGGAACAGGCAAAACTAAAAAGCTCATCTCTCTTGCTAACGAGGCTGTTGCCGCTTCAACAGGCAATGTTGTTGTAATTGAAAAAGGCTCAAAGCTCACATATGATGTTACACATAAGGCAAGACTTATTGATACAGAGCAGTATCTCATCAGCGGTTATGATATGCTTTTCGGTTTTATCAGCGGTATCTGCGCAGGCAACTATGATGTTACTGACATTCTCGTTGACTCAACATTCAAGATTTGCCCCGAGGCTCTTGCAGGCCTTGAAACCTTCACAAAGAAGCTTCAGGATCTTGCCGAAACTGCATCAACTAACATTGTTCTCCTTATTTCTGCTGACGAAAGCGAAATTCCGGAGTCAATCAATGCTGTTTGCAGAAAAGTATAATTATACTAATTGATACTTAAAAACAAACTTATCCCTCTCGTTTTTCGGGAGGGATTTTTGTATATACAACTGTATAAATTTAGCACCTCAGTCAATAATAGAAACGGAGGTGCTTTTTTATGAGCGATTATTATAACAACAGAAAGAAAAAACGCAGTCGCCGTGAAAAAATCGGATTTTACACGGCTTGCTCAATTTGTCTGATTGCCGTTTGCATGGCGGTGTACTCAACCTACAATACATTATCAGTGCCAAGTGCAAAAACTCCTGCCGCAACTCAAAGCAATGAGGTTAAGGTTAATGAAAATGTCACGGGTGTAACCCAAACCTTGCCCGAGGTTAAGCTTGATGTCGAAGTTCCTACCATTGCGGCAACCGAAGAACCGTCAACAAATCCGACAGAAAGTTCAAAAAACGCTCTTGAAACAATGCTTTCAACAGATTTGAGCCTGAACTATCCGCTTAATTCAAACAATGTTGTTCGTGAGTACAGCGAAAAAAGTGTTTATTTCAAAACTTTGAATGTATGGAAACCGCACACGGGAGTTGATTTCGGCGGTAAACTCGGCGATGATGTAACTGCAATGACGGGCGGAGTAGTTACTAATGTTTGTGAGGATAAAATGCTCGGCAAAATCGTTGAAATTTCAACCGACAATGTCATATGCAGATATTGCGGACTCGGCTCGGTTGATGTAAACAAGGGCGATTCAATCGATGTCGGGAAGAAAGTTGGTACAATCGGTGCAGTCCCCTTTGAGGCGGGGGACGAAAACCATATACACATTGAAGTGAAGATTGATGGCAAGTACGCCGATCCGCTTTCTTTTATAAATAACAATGAATAATTGCGATTTTGACGCATACAATATTAATGCAAGCCCTCGTTTCGTTTTAAGGGGCAACAAAAAAGGCGGATACTTTTGATTAAGTATCCGCCTCTTTTTTTGATTTTATGTCAATGATAAAAAATCACGGTAAATAAATTAAAATTCTGTCCAAAAAGCGATTATCTTTCACTCTCGTGCCATTCTTCGTTACCAAAGATAAAATCATCAAGATCCATAATGACAAATTTCATATAGTACACCTCCTTAATAAAACAATATAGTATATTCAGGAAATGCTCGAATATGAGTGTTATTTTTTATTTGAGTCACAAATATTGATGTAACTTATAATAATGTCAACGGCCTGATCAACTGTAATGTTAGTGCTGTTAAGGCACAAATCATAGTTGTCCGGAAGACCCCATTTCTTTCCTGAATAAAAACTATAGTAATTTGCTCTGTTCTTGTCTGCCTTCAAAACTGCCTGTTTTGCTCTGGCAGGGTCAATGTCCTGTCTGTCAACAGCTCTTTTAATCCTCTTATCAAGATCAGCATAAATATATACCTTCACAAGTTTCGGATTATCCTTAAGAACATAGTCGGCGCATCTACCGACAACAACGAAATTTTCCTTTTCTGCAAGCTGCTTGATAATCTTGTGCTGTAAAATATAAAGACGGTCATTAACCGGCAGATCACCGACTGAAGAAAAGTTGTTACCGTAATTGTACAGTCCCACAGACAATGAATACAAAAGACTGTTGGTAGCTCTTTCGTCAGCGTGCTTAAACACCTCAGGAGAAACACCGCTCTCTTTAGCGGCAATAGAAATGAGCTCCTTATCGTAAAACGATATGCCAAGCCTCTCGGCAAGTGCTTTACCGATATCGTGTCCGCCGGAACCATACTGTCTTGTGATGGCAATAATTTTATCAAAACTCATAACTAAACCTCCCGGTACCGGGGTTCTGCTCGATGGGCTTACCGCAGAACTGGCAGACAGACATTCCATCCGTAGGAGGATGGCGGCGCAGATGGGATTTGACGGTATTGGGAGAAATCTCAAGGATATCCGCAATGCGCTTGTATCCGTAACCCTTAAGAGCAAGGTTTTTGATTTGGTTCTGGGTGTACAATCTCATGACATTTCCTTTCTGCCCGGTAGGGCGGGTAAAATCTCTGGCACTTTTCAAATTGGAAAACGGCCCGGGGCTTCGTGTGAATTTTCGCATAAGTTTTAGAGGGAATAGCCCCTGCAGGATGCGACCCACAGGGGCCTCACGGAAATTATGCGGTCATTTTCATGACCTTGATGGCTTCGGGACGCACCAGCTTGCCATCAAGCAGTTCGTATGCCAGATAACCGATCTGGTCAGTTTCAAAAAAACGCTCACGGAGGGTGCGGATAGTCATATGGCAACGATCCACCACCCAGAAGTAGCTGAATTCGCCAAATGCGATAGGCTTGACCCCGGCTGCGGCAGAAGGCATATACTCGGAAATAACGACCCTCTTGCCAAGGATAGTATCGTTGGCGTGATTCCAGATGTAGTTACCACCGTCATCCTTGAGGGTGCGGAGTGCCAGAGCAGTCTCGCTGTTCATGAGCCACACTGCATTTTTGCGATATTCCTTCCCAAGGGAGAAGAACAGCTTGACCACATCCTCATAGGTGATGGCATCGGCGGTCACACCGACTTCTGCGCCACCATCGGCTGCGAGAATACCCGTAGGCATATCCACGCCGGTGCCGTTGATGAAGGCATCCTCCTCTGCGTGAGCAAAATCCTTCACCAGTCGGTCTGTGAAGTAAGCCTCGAAACGAGGGTAGTTATCGTGCATGAAAGATGCATCCATCTGCATCACCACGGCCAGTTTGTGGTCACTCAAACCATAGGTGGTGAAATCGTTGATGGCATCATACGCAGGGATGGCACCGCCCGGAGCCACCCAAGTGGCAGAGTCGGTATTTACCTTAGCAAGAACAGTGGACGGGCCGTTGGGCGCATACACATGGGTGCCAAGCTGACGGAACAAACTCTCTTCGGACAGCTTCTTGTCGAATTTCGTTTCCGAGGTAGCGGGCATTACATAGGCTCCGGTGACCTTTTTGCCGAGGTCAAGGTAGTTTTCGTGTCCCTCGTTGCCACGCATATAGTTCCAGAAGTGATTGTGGTACTCCGGCTGATTGGTCGGAATGAAAGTCTCGTTAGTGAAAGTCATAATATTTTCCTCCTTAAATTCTGTTGGTAGGGTGAACGGTCAAGCCAATGGCATTGCAGTAATCTGCCAGATCGGCGCAGTCCATATCAAAGGACAGGGTGTTTGCGCCTTCGCAGAGCAGATAAGGAGCCTTGGTGATGTTGAGAGCGATGCTCTCCGGGGAGTACACGGTGGCTTTGCCGTGTTTGTTGATTTGCTTTTCAATGTGATCCTTAGCCGTTTTCATAAGAAAAACCTCCATAATGCTTGAATTAGGGTATATTACCCATTTGAATACGCGATTTTGTGCGTGAGACCCCACGCCCGTTGTCCGAGCAAAAAAGCTGTGAAGATTAGACCCGCCCCTCCACGGGTATGGGGCCACGCACTGTGGATTAGCCGTATATGACGGCAGGCTTCAAGCTAAGATGATGCTTCTTATAGAAAGTCATAAATTCATCGTAGGACTTGAACTCCATCTCCACATGACCGCCACACAGCATAATCTTATACTGCTTGGAAATGGTAACGGGTGCACCGTCCGGCGCGTAGAAAGTGATGGAATCGTGCTTGCGGAAATGCTCCTGCAAGAATTCCTTGGAAACTTTGTTAGTCATAATGTTTTCTTCCTTTAATCGTTAGTGCAGATACTGCAAGCATACAGTCCCAGCTTGGTTTCACTGATGTCCCGGCTGATGCAGCGCATCGTCTTACCGCAGAGCGGGCAACGGACACTGAATGCCGTAGCCGGGCGCTTAGTTTTTGCATAGAGCCTGTAATAGTGAGGCACCAATTCCTCTAACCACAGTTCGCTCTGTACCTTGATGGACTTGCTCTCCGTGACCGGGAACATGGGCATTTTCTCCTCGGAGTCGCAGTCGATGAGCGGGTAGTACTTGACTTCGGTCATGGCTTACACCGCCCGTCCGTCTGCATCGCAGAATCTGCCCTTGCAGTAGGCAAGTGCCTTTGCCTTTGTTCCGAAGAACACCGTGGAAAAGCCGTACTGAACCTGCCAGATGTCCATGCTCTTGCTGCGGGATACCACTACGGGCGCTCCGTTCTTGCTCTGGAAGAGCTGACAGCATTCATAGTCGCCACGGGAGAAGTCCTTGGGATCGTAGTTGTTGATGTGCGGCTTTGTGCCGTAGAAAAACTTGTTTTTCATTGTTTTTGGCTCCTTTCGGTAGATTTTTGATATTGTGTCACAGGGTGCTACGCAATCATAGGCACCGCCTCCTTTCTGCATGGGGCAATGTGGCAAGTAATTATGGTAGATTTCAAGAATGGATTTCCTATAGAGAAAACCTATAATCATCTGCCACATTGCCCCATACCCGTGTGGTTATGTCAGCGGCGGGATGTCAGT
>ERZ773148.1279-NODE-1279-length-21106-cov-3.899672_pt1 | contig 21106 bp, 14 predicted proteins | sample MGYA00580846_ERZ773148 | MGnify/ENA primary metagenome ERZ773148 (study PRJEB29015, sample SAMEA2737879) | human gut metagenome | biome: human gut; feature: human-associated habitat; material: faeces | place: China | collected 2012 ... | reverse complement strand
GCGGCGCGGTGAATGTAATCAACACCAAGGGGACCTCGACCTTTACGAACTGCACCTTTACGAACAACACGGCGCCGAACCGGAACTCCGGTGGCTACGGCGGTGCGCTTTACGTGGGCGGCAACGGCGGCGCGAGGGTCATCCTGGACGGTTGCAGCTTCAGCGGCAACTGGGCCAACGGCAACAACGGAGCCACCAATGGCGACCACGTGTGGGTCACATCAAAGCAGGGTACGTACAGCTATCTTGAGATCAGGAACACCAAGGATAGCAGCAAGTTCCCGAATGGAGAGCACAAGGGCGGATTCTTCTCCGAAGTCTACGGAATCGAGAGCTGAGTCCCAACAAGCAGCACATCAACTGCCGAGGGGGGCGGGCGAAAGCCCGCCCTCCGGCGCTATCCGGGAGAAAGCATGAGAAAGCAAGGGCTGCACCGCGCGCTCGGCCTGCCCGAGGGGCAGGGGGACGCGGCGTTTTCCGATGTGCGCGCGGGCGCGTGGTACGCTGAAGCCGTTCGCTGGGCGGTCGGCGCGGGCGTGACCAACGGCGTGGGAGAGGGGCGCTTCGCGCCCGATGAGACCTGCACCCGCGCTCAAGCCGTCGCGTTTCTGTTCCGCTACGCTGCGTCCGAGGCGGTCACCTTGCAGGAGCTGGTGTCCGGCTTCTCTGACGCCGATTCCGTTCCTGGCTACGCGCTTCCCGCGATGAACTGGGCGCTTGCTGAGGAAATCGTACAGGGCAACGGCAGCAAGCTCATGCCGAACGATTCCTGCACGCGTGCGCAGATTGTCACCTTCCTCTTCCGCGCATATCAGGGCAAATAAGCAATCGCAAAAAAGCAGCGGGGCGGCATAGGTCGCCCCGCTCCGCTCGCCAGCCTGTGAAGCACAGGCTGACGAGCTTATTTTTGGCAGAAAACATCCTTAGCAAATCTCGTCTCTGTAATCGGAATCCTGTACACATTGCCGGCCATGCGTTTGTGGGGGCAGACGACTCTGTTCGTCCCTGCGCGCAGCAAAAAAGCGTCCCTCCCCCGGCCAGGAAAGGACGCTTTCTCTTTTTTACAGCGACTTCAGCAGCTTGACGCCCTCGTCGATGAGCAGCTCGGCAATGCCAGCCTTAAAGTTGGAGCTTCTGGCCTCATAGCCGCCCTCGTCGTACGCCTCTTTCATTGGGTAATAGCCCTCCGCGCCGTTCGTCAGGCAGCACGGCAGCGTCATGGCAAACGGCGAACCGTCTTTCAGCCCCCGGCCGATGCCCGTAAACGGTTCACCGGGGATGCCAAGGAACGCAACCGGTCCTACGCGTACGCCGCTCAGCGGCAGCGGGAACGTCTCCGGGCCGTCTTTCAGATGCTTCATCCGCAGCGCCTCGGCTACCGCCGTCGTCAGCTCCATGCCCGCAAACGGCAGCTCTGCATCGCGTCCGGCGTTGTGCAGCTCCACAATTTTCTCCGCGCGCGCGGCCTCCTCGGCTGTCGGCATATTCGACGGCGCGTTTACAATCCGCTCGGCAGCGCGGACGCAGTCCACATCGCAGAACTGCACCTTTTCATATACCTGCAAAACCGCACCCGCAATCACGCGCCCCATGTGCTTTGCGTGCGCATAGCCGCGGTCTGCGTCGTCAAAGCACGGATGCAGACCGTTTGCATCGCCGCCCACAGGGTGCACATTCACGTGGTTCACGTCGCCCTGCGCGCCGTTAAAGAACATGCACCGCACGTTGTCCAGCGCCGCCTCGGTCGTCTCGCGCACAAAGCGCGGGAAGTCCGCCGAAATCTCGTCGCCGCCCACCACGTCCGGGTGTACGCCAAAGTTGGCAATTACAATATCCGGCGCGCACTTGCGCACAAAGCGCAGCACGTTCACCCGCTCGTCTACATCGCCGATCGGCGCAACGATATCGGGGTTATTCACGCCGGGATTTGTGCGGATTGCGCCATCCTTCATCCGGAAGCGGCGCACAAATGCGATATGCGGCGCACAGCCCACGGCGTAGCCCATCTTCGCATCCGTCATGTCGCGCACTGCCATCACCGCACAGTCGCACAGCTTGCGTCCCAGATAGTCGCCATATTCCTTTTCGCCGTACTTGTTTTCGTCCAGCTCGCTCTTGCCAACCAGCGGCCCTGTGTGCGTGTGCGAGCAGGCGATAAACACTGCCTCCGCCTTGACGCCGGTTCGTTTGGCGATGGCCGCGCGATAGGCGTGCATCGTCTCCTTGTCGATCATCAGATTGTCCAGCGCAATCAAAATCGCCTGATCGTCGCCGCAGCGAAGCGCCAGCGCCGAAGCCTCCAGCGCGTCAAGAATGCCGGACGCAAAGCGCTCGACAAAATAACCCGAAATTTCAATGCCAAGCGGCGGGGTAACGTCCACGCGTGCAAAGCCAGCCTGTAAATTTGCCATTTCTGTTTCCTCCTGTATCTGCAAAAGCTGCCGCAGCCGTTGGCTGCGGCAGCTTGCCGGTTTTATACAGCTTCTGCTGTTTTACTTTTTCAGATGCGCGTTGTGCACTGTGGTGAACGCGTCGATGACTCTCTGGATGTGCTCCTTTTCCCACGTGGGATGCAGGAACAGGTTCACCGTGCGGGCACGCAGGCTCTTTGCCACCGGGCATACAACGCCCTCATACGTCAGACCCTCGCGGGTGTACTCCTTGGAGCAGAACGGGAACTTATGCGAGCCAAAGCCGCCGAGCTCCTTATATGCCTTTTCCTCGTATGCTTCCGGCCATTGAATGCCGTAGCAGGGAATGCCCATGCCGGCCATTTCCTTAAGGAACGCGGGCGCGTCGATGTCCAGCTTGTCCAGATCCAGAATGATCGGGAACCACCAGTAAGCGCACTGACGCTCCTCGGTGTCAACCGGCAGCGACTTGACGCCCTCGAGCTTGCCCAGCGCCTCGCGGTACATCTTGGCGTACTCAAAGCGGCGCGGCAGATTCCACGTTTCCAGACGCGCCAGCTCGTTGATGCCGACGATGGACTGCATCTCGGTCATACGGAAGTTGAAACCCACACGGTTGTGGATATAGGGCAGCTTCTCCTCCAGCGCCAGCATATTCATTCTGGCCTTGACGTCATAGCCGTGGTCACGGAACGAACGTGCCTCCCAGCCGCGATCCTCGTCGTTGGTGACGACCATGCCGCCCTCGCCGCCGGTGGTGAAGTGCTTGGACTGTGCAAACGAGAAGCAGCCCACGTCGCCGATCGTGCCGACGGACTTGCCCTTATACTTGCCGCCGATGGCCTGCGCGCAGTCCTCGATAACGTACAGGTTATGCTTGCGGGCAATGGCCATGATGCGATCCATGTCACACACAACGCCATACAGATGGACAATGACAATGCCCTTGGTGCGCTCGGTGATCTTGCTTTCGATGTCATCAGGGTCGATGGTGTGGCTCTCATCCACGTCGCAGAAGATGGGCACCGCACCCGCCTGCACCACCGCGAACGAGGACGCGATGAACGAGTAGGACGGCACGATCACCTCATCGCCAGGGCCGATGCCCAGCGTTGCGATGCCGATGTGCAGCGCAGCCGTGCCGTTGGTGCAGGAAATTGCCATCTTTGCGCCGCACCACTTGGCGAACTTGTCCTCAAATTCCATGCCCTTATGGCCGGTCCAGTAGCAGACCGCGCCGGTGTCGAGTGCTTCGGCGATTTCCGCCTTGCTCTTCGGGTCAAACTGCGGCCAGCCGGGGAAGCCCAGCTCGGCAACGCCAGCGCCATTCATGACAATTTCTTTTTTCTCGCTCATGTTAAAACCTCATTTCTTCAAGTGTAAAACAGTTGCAAATTTACGAACGTTGGCCGCTTACACGCCTCTTTGCATCTCGTCAACAGACTCGAGAATCGCGTCGGCCATATAGTCCAGCTGCTCCGGCGTCAGGCCGTAGACCGGGAAGTGCGTAAAGCGGTGGTTGAATACCTCCTCGCACACCGGGCAGCTCTCAGCGATTGCCTTTTCGTCATAGCCATACTCACGCAGGATTTCGAACTTATACAGCGGGCCAAAGTGAGGAATCTGCGTGACGCCCTTTGCGTCCATCTTTTTCTTGAACAGCTGAATATCGCCGCCCGCCTTTTCGGGGATGATCTGAAGCTGATACAGATGGAACGTGGGTTTGATTTCGTCATTGCCCAGATCCTGCGGGATCAGAGCGTCGCAGGCGGAAAGGCGCTTTGTCAGATATTCGGACGCGCGGCGGCGCGCTTCGATAATCTGGTCGATTCGGGCAATCTGGAGCTGCAAGCCCAGACCCTGAATCTCGGTGGTGGAGAAGTTGGTTGCGACGAACGGGCCGTTCTTGCCGCGGATGGCGGTGACGTCATACAGCCAGTTCGGGATATGCTTGCTGAAATCCGTGCCAAGGAAGCGCGCGCGGCGCATCTCGGGCAGGAATTCTGTCACGTTGGAACACAGGATGCCGCCCTCGCCAAAGGAGGTGATGTTCTTGACCTCGTGGAACGAGAACGAGCCAAAATCGCCGATTGTGCCGAGCTTGCGGTGCTTATACTCGCCGCCAAAGGCGTGCGCCGCGTCCTCAAGGACGACAATATCGTGCTGCTTGGCCAGCGCCATGATCGGATCCATATCGACTGGATAGCCGCCAATGTGGACGGGGATGATCATCTTCGTCTTGTCGGTGATCTTTTTCTCCACGTCCTTGGGATCCATATTCAGCGTCAGCGGATCGACATCCGCAAACACCAGCTTGCAGCCGATGGAAAGCGGATACGCCATGGTTGCGGCAAACGTGATGGCCGGGACGATAACCTCGTCTCCTGGCTTCAGTCCAGTATACTTGCAGGCAATCTCAAAGCCCGCTGTGCAGTTGGTCAAAAATGTAGAGCCAGTGGTGTGCAGATATTCGTCGCACATATTCTCGGCCTTGCCAACCTCCACGTCCAGCGACAGCTTTGCCGGGGGCGCGGAAACCTTGTCCAGCGCGAGAACGTCCTTCTCAACCGTTTTCAGCGCCTCGTCGTAGGCCTCGCCCTTGCCTTTCATCATAAACCGGATGATGGTCATCAAATCCTGCGCGTTATAGTTTTCGCCGACCGCAGCCCACGGGACTTTGGTTTCGCCGGTGTTATACCGGAAATCCGATGCTTTCTTCTCCATTTAAAATTGACTCCTTTCAGAATATCAGTTTGTTGACAGACGGACATTCTGAAGCAGTTACGGATCGCGGCAGCAATTGAACAAGCCGACCGCAAAATCGAGTGGTCTGTTCATAGTTTACCTCTTCGCGTCATTGACGCTACCGTTATAGAATCAGTTTCTTTTTATCTTCCCGCGCCGCAGGCGGCGCGGGAAGCATGATTGTGGAATTTTCTTTGAATTACAGATCAACAACGCACTTGTTGTCGTTGGAACGGTAGGCCGCCTCCATAACGCGCTGCACCTGCACCGCATCAGACGCCGGAACCTCCAGCGGAAGATTGTTCAGGATCGAATTGCCGAACGACTCAATCTCGCGCGTGTACATATTGCCGAACTCCACGTCCAGCTGCTCGCCCTTGACGTCCTTGGTGTCCTGCTGTGCGTCATAGCCGCCAACCTCGCCGCAGAACATCGCGTCCAGCGTACCGCCGTCGATCTGGCCGATGATGTTTTCGCCAACCAGATGACCCTGATCGCCGAAGAACTCAAGACGCCACTTGGAGGCTTCGTCGGGGATATTGAAGTTGGACTGCACCACGCACTCGCAGCCGTTTTCCAGCCGCATCAGAACCGTAGACGTGTCCTCCACCTCATAGTGGAACGTCAGCGTGTCGTGGAACGCCGCAACCTGCTTGACCTTTGAGCCGGTGACATACTGCATCAGGTCGATGCAGTGCACGCCCATGTCCATCATTGCGCCGCCGCCGCCGTTTTTCTTGCTCTGACGCCAGTTGCCGGGCATATCGGGATACCAGCAGGTGAACTGCGAGAAGCCCGAAACCGGACGGCCGATCTTGCCGTCGGCAATGGCCTGTTTCATAGCCATGACGTATGCGCCAAAGCGCATCATCAGACCTGCCGCAATCTTGACGCCCTTGCTCTCACAGTAGTCAACGACCTTCTGCCCCTCTTCCGAGGTCATGGCCAGCGGCTTTTCAATCAGAATATGCTTGCCAGCGTCGGCGGCCATCATGGCCTGCTTGGCGTGCAGCACAACGGGGGACGCGATATAAACCGCGTCAATCTCGGGATCGGCCAGCAGCGCAGCCTCGCTGTCATACGCACGCTTGCAGCCCCACTTGGCGCGGGACTTTTCCGCCAGCTCCATATTGATCTCCATTACAGCAATCAGCTCGGCGTTATTCGCCAGCATCATTCCGGGAATCGTTCTGCGGTCTGCAATGCCGCCCGCGCCGATAACGCCCCAACGAAGCTTTTTCATAGCAATTGTCTCCTTTTATGATTCTAAAACGCAGAATTTTTGCGATTATTTCCAAGTTTACACGTTTTTTCCGGCTGTGCCGGCGGGATATGCCTTGTCCGGCTGTGCCGGAGCATCGCCGTTGCTGCCAGACGGCGGTTCGTTTTGTCCTGCTCCTATCTTACGACGGATGCTTTCAATTTTCTATGTGATTTTGTGTAACGATTTACGTCTAATAATTTTTCCGCAGAAAGGAACACGAATTTCAAAAACGCGGTTTTCTCTCTGCGGGCATCGGCGCAATGCGCCTGCAGATGCAGGGGGCTTGCGCCCCCTGCGATTACGCGGTTTACGGAAGTTGCCGGAGATTAGTCGAAGCTCCAGAATTTCTCAACGTTGGTGCCGTCAACAACGAACAGGTCGATGTTGGTCTTGGTGGGAACGTCCTTGCCCTCGAAGTAGCTGATTGCGCCTTCGTAGATGAACTGTGCCAGAACCCAAGCGTCAACGTTCAGGCAAGCCTGATAGTTCACGTCATTGTCATGCAGCTTGCCGAACGGCTCTGCACCGTAAGCGCCCATGGAGAAGACCTTGACGTCGGTGTTGCCAACAGCCTGCAGCGCTGCAACTGCGCCCATCGCGCCGTTGTCAACGTCGGAGATGATGTAGTCATACGGCTCGACGATGGCGGAGATTGCGTTGTATGCAGTCTCGCGGTTGCCCTGAGAGTCGTACTTGTTCAGGATTTCGATTTCGCAGCCGTCTGCATTGGCAGCGTCGATAACCTCATGCAGGCCAACAAAGCGCTCCTGGCAGTGCGTGGAAACAGCGTTGGTCAGCTCAACCACACGGCACTTGCCGCCGTTGTTTTCCTTAACATAGTTGACGAAGTACTCGCCAACCAGCGTGCCGGTTGCTTTCTGATCCCAGGTGACGGTGGTGACAGCCTTTTCCTCGCCGTCGGTCCAGTAGCCGTCGTAGATGATGACGGGAATGCCGGCCTCAACCGCATTCGTCAACGCAATGCCGGAGCCGTCGGGGGTGATGGGGTCAACCATGATGATGTCAACGTTGTTGGAAATCATGTTCTCGATCTGCTTGGTCTGGGTCTCGTCGTTCAGGTCGCCGTCCTCGCAGACGATGTCAGCGCCGTAGTATGCGCCGAGTGCTTCCAGAGCCTGTGCCAGAGCTGCGCACCATTCGTCGCCCTTGTAGCAGATGGAGCAGCCGATCTTCTTGCCTTCCAGCGCGGTGGTGTCCTGCAGGACAACAGCGGCGGGAATGCCGAGCTCAGCAGCCTTGCCCTCGGTTGCGATTTCGTCGGTCTTGACAGCGCCTTCAGCAGCGGGCGTTTCTTCAGCCGGGGTCTCTTCAGCGGGTGTTTCTGCTGCGGGCGTCTCCGCAGCGGGCGTCTCGGTCTTGGTGTCGGCCGCGGGGGGCTCCGTCTTGGCTGCGCAGGCAACCAGGCCCAGAACCATGACCATTGCAAGAAGCATCGCGATCAGTTTCTTCATTTTGTAATTCCTCCTTAAATTTTATCTAACAGGCTGCGCCTGATTAGACCGTTGTTTGGATCATCAGCTGCAAAGCGCCATGATCTTTTCCTGTGTAGCTTCGGCCGCGTTCAGCTCGCCCATCTTGTGACCCTCATGCATAACCATGATGCGGTCGCACAAGCCGAGCAGCTCAGGCATTTCGGACGAGATCATGATGATGGTCTTGCCCTCCTTTGCCATCCGGTTGATCAGACGGTAAATTTCTGCCTTTGCGCCAACGTCGATGCCGCGCGTGGGCTCGTCAAGGAACAGGATCTCCGAGTTCTGGAACAGCCACTTTGCGATAACCACTTTCTGCTGGTTGCCGCCGGAGAGATACTGTACCTCGGTCTCCATGCTCGGCGTGACAACGTGCAGCTTGTCGGCGTATTCCTTGCTCAGCTTTTCCTCAAGCGAGCTGCTGATCACACCGGCGCGCAGTACGCGCTTCATGTTGACCAGCGTGGTGTTCCGCTTGACCGACATAATCTGGACAAGACCCTGGAGCTTGCGATCCTCTGGGATCAGGCCAAGACCGTCACGGATGGCGTCGGCAAACGTACGATAGTGAACTTTCTTTCCGCGGACATAGACCTCGCCGGATTCCGGCTTGTCAATGCCGAGGATGGCGCGGGCAAGCTCGGTGCGGCCAGCGCCGACCAGACCCGAAATGCCAAATACCTCGCCGGACTTGACCTCAAAGCTGATGTCCTGCAAAATGCCGCGGCTGAGATTTTTGACCTCCAGAATCGTTCCGCCGACGTTGCCAACCTCTTTCGGATACTCCTGACCCATCTCACGGCCGACCATCATGTTGATCAGGCCCTGACGGTCAACGGAAGCGACCGGAATCGTGTCGATGTGACGGCCGTCGCGCAGGACGCTGACGTTGCTGCACAGGCCGAAGATTTCGTCCAGACGGTGCGAGATATAGATGATGGTGATGCCCTTGTCGCGCAGCTGCTTGACAATGCGGAACATAACCTCCAGCTCGCGGTCGGTCAAAACGGCCGACGGCTCATCCATGATCAGGATGCGGGAATTATTGTTAATGGCGTGCATGATCTCGACGATCTGCTTTTTCGCGACGGTCAGAGACGAGACCTGCGCGTTGATGTCGATGTCCATGCCGAGATCTTCAACGATCTCCCGCGCGCGGCGGCGCATGCCCTTCCAGTCAACCAGACCGTTTTTCAGCTGGACGTTGCCAAGGAACATATTTTCCGCAACGCTCAGCGGCTCGGCCAGCTTGATTTCCTGATGGACAACGCTGATGCCGGCACGGCGTGCCTCGATGGGGCTGTTAAAGCGGCAGGGCTTGCCGTCCAGAATGATTTCGCCCTTATTCGGCTGGTAGATACCGGCCAGAATCTTAATCAGGGTGGACTTGCCTGCGCCGTTCTCGCCGACCAGACCGTGGATGGTGCCGCGCTCAATGTTGATGGTGACGTCATCCAGCGCCTTGACGCCGGGGAACTCTTTTGTGATATTCTTTAATGTTAAGATGTAGTTGTTATCCATTGTTCACCCAACCTTTCTGTGATACTTCGGTCAGGTCAATCAGGACTTCTTCTTGTTGCTGGCAACGTCAAGCGTGACGGCAAGCACAAGGACAACGCCCTTCAGAACGTCCTGCACGAACGGATCGACGCCCATCTGGGAGAAGCCGTTGAACAGCGTGTTCAGGAAGATGCAGCCGAACATCGTGCCGATGACGCGGCCCTTGCCGCCGGCCAGCGAAACGCCGCCGATGATCGAGCCGATAACGGCGTCAAATTCATAGTTCTGTCCGTTGGTGACGGCGACAGAGTTGAGTCGGGACATCAGGACGAGACCGCCGAACGTAGCCAGAACGCTGCCCAGCAGGAACGTGCCGAACTGATAGGCCTTGACGTTGATGCCGGAGAAGAATGCCGCTTCACGCGAACCGCCGACGGCGTAGAGGTTACGGCCGACGCGGGTCTTGGAAGTGACAAACTGCGCAATTGCGTAGACGATGATCATCAGCAGCACGCAGACCGGGAATACGCCGCCGAAGATATAGCCGCGGCCAAGGAACGAGATACTATCGGGCATGTTGGCAATCGGCACAGCCTGCGTCAGCAGCTTTGCAAGGCCGTAGCAGATGTACTGCGTGCCAAGCGTTGCGATCATCGCGGGAACGCCGACATAAGAGACCATGAAGCCGTTGACTGCGCCGACGGCAAGGCCGATGGCGAACATGATCAGGATGGCAAGGCCGGTGGACATACCGACGTTTTTCATCAGGATGGCACCCACGCAGCTGGTGAGACAGACCATACGGCCAAGGGAAAGGTCAAAATTGCCGGTCAGCAGCATGATCGACTGGCCAAGGGCAACGATGGCGACGGTAGAGCTTTGCAGAAGAATGTTTTTCCAGTTGCTCCAGGTCAGGAAGTACTGTGCGCCAAACTTTACATACGAAATGATAGAGAATACGACAATCAGGATGGCGATGCCGACAAGGCTCATCCAGTCCTTAACCAGTGCGCCGACGCTCTTTTTGCTGTTTAACGTGGTTGCTTTTGTGCTCATTTGATTCATTCCTCCTAGTTTTTTCGCTCTTACGAGCTACGGCGCTCACGCAGCCGGTTACGGAAGCAGGTGCTTGGTGCTGTGACGGGGGTAGACGTTATAGGGTCGGAAGCCCTCGGCGTAGGCAACGCCGCACTGATATCCGCGATATCTTGAGCAGGTACGGATCATATCCACAAAGTCGATGCCGTCATGGTCAAGCATCCACTTGATCTGCGACTCATGCATCTCAAGCGCTTTCAGCTTCATCTCAATCTGGCCGGTAATATCGACATAGTGGGTGGGGTTGAAGTCCACGCCTGCCAGGCTATCCATAAAGAACGTTGGAATCATGCTCTCAAAGGCCGGGTAGTTGACCGAGCGGTGCGGCAGACCCGACATAAATGCGCCATTGGTGGCCAGATGGCTGGTCTCCACATGATCCTGCATATAATCCACGTCGTTGTGCGTGATGATAACGTCGGGACGCGCATAGCGAACCACGTCGGCCACGGCGTCAATCTGCGCCTGATCGTGGCGGTTCACCTGCATATCCGAAACGTTAATGTTGAAAACTTCTTTGGCACCGATAAACTTGCCGGCATTTTCCGCTTCCTTTTCACGGATCTTGCCCAAAGGGCCGGGTTCAATAATGACATGACCCTGATCACCGTTTGCAACATGGCACATATACACATCTGCGCCCTGCTCTACATATTTGCGGAGTGTACCCGAGCAGGCGATCTCCAGATCGTCGGGGTGGCAGCCAATCGCCAGAACTCTCATGTTTTTCACCTCTTGCTGAAATTAAGGGGGCGCGTGCGGCCGATTGTCTTGGCGGCACGGCCATGCGGCAGAATAAATACGCCGCGAGTCTTATTGCCTTGCATCCATAATAGACCGAAGTGCGGTCTTTTGTCAACACAATTTCTAAATAATCTTTACGAATGTTGTAATAATGGTGAATTATTCACAACTCAACCACCGTAATTTTGGTCGATGTTGCCACACGTTTTGCGGTTTTTGCGCCCCATTCTTTCAACTCTTTTTAAAAATAATCGACGGTAAATTTAGACGCTTTTCCATAAAATTTGCCCGCGGGCATGCGTTTTTTGCGCATACCCGCGGGCTTTTGTTCGTTTATGTTCGCTTTTGTCCGTCATTCGCGAACTTTGCCATCTCTCAGGCCAGCAGACCGCCTGCGGCCTCAATTTCTTTCTTGACCAGCCGCACCGAGGCAATGGCCTCCTCCAGCGGCGCAACCGACAGATCGTTTTTGCCCTGCAATCCCTCAACAAAGTATTTCAGCTCGTTATAATACCCGCCGAGCGACGAAATATTGCCGCCGATGCGGTTGTCGCCGGTATATTGCGCGGCAAGCTCCGGATGGAACGCATCGCCGTCGTTCGGATACACGGTCAGACCGTTTGCATCGTTTGTGATGGTCGCCTTTTCCAGCTTGACGCGGAACGTGGCCGAGAACGGGAACGACGCAGGATAGTCCCACGCGGCCTCGACGCTGACTGCCACGTCCCTGCCATAGTTGTAGATAGCAAAAATCTGCTCAATCAGTCCGTCGCTGTCACGATAGCCGCCCGCCTGAATGCGGTCTGGCTCGCCCAGCAGATAGCGCACAAAGTCCACGTCGTGCACGTGCATATCCACGGCCACGCCGCCCGACTGCGCCGGCGTGTGCAGCCAGTTGCGGCTTGCCCAGCCGGGGCACGACGAAACGCGCTGGAATACACCCGAAAGCACGCGGCCATACGTTCCCGCGTCCACGGTCTTTTTCAGCCATGCGTACTCGTCCCACAGACGGATGACCTGACCGACCATCACCTTGCGGCCGGTACGCTTTTTCGTCTCCAGCAGCGCCTGCATATCCTCCTCCGTCAGACAGACGGGCTTTTCGCAGAACACATCGCGCCCCTTTTCCATCGCCGCGCACGCGTGCGCCGTGTGCAGATACGTTGGCAGGCAGATATCCACCACGTCAACGTCCGCCTGTTCAATCAGCGCCATACCCGATTCATACGTCTGCGCATCGGTCTGCTCTTTCATCTGTGCCAGAAATTCCGGCCGGTCATCGGCAATCGCCGTCACCTTGACGCCAAGCTCCGCCAGCGCCGCATAGCACGCCGCGTGCATCCCGCCCATAAAGCCGCAGCCAATCAGTCCTACTCGAATCATGTTCGTTCCTCCTGTCTGTCCGTTTTTAAAATTTCTTTTCCAGAATGCGCTCCATTGAGGCCGCCGTGTTGTAAATAATCTGGTCAGAGGCGTGGCCATAGGCCGGGATCATCTCGCCCGTCGCCCAGCCGTCATAGCCGATGTCTTCAAACGCCTGCATCACCGCCGGCCAGTCCACATCGCCCGCCAGAATGTCCACGAACGAATTGAGTCCGCCCGGATTGCGGCGGAAGTCCTTGAAGTGCACCTTTTTGATGCGCTTGCCCAAAATCCGAATCCACTGCTCGGGATAGCCCGCGTAGACCACGTTGCCCACGTCAAAGTACGAGCCGATCCACTCGCTTCCGATCTCGTCGATAAACGCGCGCATCTCCAGCGGAGAGAGCAGGAACTTGTTCCATACGTTCTCCACGCCGATGTGAATCTGGTGCTCCGCCGCCACCGGCGCAAGGCGCTTCATCTCGGCCACCGCGCGCTGCCAGCACACATCATACGCCACAACCGGCCGCTCCGGCACAAATTCCACCGAAACGCTGCCCGGCACGATCAAAACTGTGTCCGCGCCCAGCGCCTTTGCCGTTTTGATCTCGCAGACTGCCGCCTGATGCGCCTTTTCCCGCTCCTCCGGATCGTCCGAAGTAAACGAATACGCCCAGTACAGACTGCTTGCCACACTCGGCAGCGCAATGCCGATTTCCTCCGCCGCGCGGCGGATCTCGGCCAGCTTTTCGGGCGCAGTCTCCATCGTCACGTCGCCCTCTGCATCCAGCGTCAGCTCAATGCCGTCGAAGCCCGCATCCTTTGCTAGCCTCATCGCCTCAAACACGTTTTTCCCGCTGAAAGACCAATAGCTGATTGATTTTTTCATCTGTGCATCTTCCTTTCCGTATTTACTTTCGTTCGGATTCCGCTTATAATTCCATTATAAGCTCGAATTTTGGCCTGACAATATAAAATTCGGTGCAAAATTTATAAAATCAGCTACAGAGGATGTCTGCCGCCATGAAAATGGAATACACACCCATCCCGCTTGCCACGGTTTTTGACGTGGATGCCATCGTGAATATCTCGTATTACAAGCTGGAAAACGGCTATGTTTTCTCCGGCGAGTCGCACTTTTTCTGGGAGTTTATCTATGTTGACCGCGGCAGCATCGTTGTCACTGCCGGGGCGGACAAGTATTTTCTAAAGGCCGGCGAGCTGGCGTTTCACTGCCCGTATGAGTTTCATTCGTTCCAGTCGGTCGGCGCAAGTGACGTGATGGTGGTGGCGTTCTGCTGCGAAAGCGAAGCCATGCACCGGCTGGAAAAAAAGGTTCTGCTGCTGCACCAGCGCGAGAAGCAGTGCCTCAAGCCGCTGATGGACGAGGCGCAGCAGGCGTATCAGTATTTTGAAAACGATCCCGCGCTGGTCAATCTGCGTAAAAAGCCCACCGCCCCGTGGGGCAGCGACCAGCTGATCAAGCTCTATCTGGAGCAGCTGTTCATCTGCATCTGCCGCCGCGACGACAATGTCCGCTTTTCCCAGCGCGCCATCACATCCACGCAGTTTCACCAGCATCTGCTGCTGGCGCAGCAGGCGCGCGACTATCTTGCCGCGCACTATTCCGAGGCCATCACGCTTCCATCGCTGGCCGCGGCGCTCGGCATAAGCGTCTCACAGCTCAAGCGCGTGTTCCACGAGCAGATCGGCCAGAGCATGGTGCGCTATCTCACGGCGCTGCGCATCGGCGAGGCAAAGCGTCTGATCCGCGAGGGAAACCTCACGTTCACACAGATCGCCGAGCGCATCGGCATTGAGAGCATCTACTATTTCTCCAATCTTTTTAAAAAGCAAACGGGCATGAGCCCCACGGAATACGAAAAAACACTCAAGGAATAAAGGAGTATCTAAAATGCGAAGCTATGTTCTGAAAAAGGTCACATCCGCCCCCGATTGGGACACAATTGACGCACTTCCGATTGACAACCTCCAGTGGACAAATCCCCCGGTCGATATCCGTGCACAGGGGCAGCTCTGCTGGGACGAAGCGGCGATCTATGTTCGCCTGCGCGCGTGGGAAACAGAAATCCGCGCCGAGCACAGCGGACTTTTGCAGTCGGTCTGCGAGGACAGCTGTCTGGAATTTTTCCTCCGTCCCACCGACGATCTGCGCTATTTCAACTTCGAATTTAACCCAAATTGTGCGTTATATCTCGGATATGGCACAAATGTGACGGAATTGACGCGTCTGATTGTTGCCGACGAGCCCGCGCTGTTCCAGCCAAAGGCCGCGCGCCTGTCCGATGGCTGGGAGATCACCTACCGTGTGCCGTTTGCGTTTATCCGCCGGTTTTTCCCGGACTTTACACCGTGCGAGGGGCTTGCCATGTACGGCAACTGCTATAAGTGCGGCGATCTGACCGTGCGACAGCACTACCTGTCGTGGAATCCCATGCGCTGTGACACGCCGCAGTTCCACCGGCCGCAGGATTTTGGCCGCCTGATTCTGGGCGATTGACCGGATTCTGTGAAAAATCCACAAATTTCATTTCTAAAATCTATTTAAAAATACCCCCTGTCCCGAATTGACACCCGAAAAGCCGCGTGGTATGATGAACTTACAGAATACCTGCGGCTTTCGCCGCGCAATTTAAGGAGGTTTTCTATTATGAACATGGTCGATACCCTCAAGGGTTCCTATTTTTCCGAAGTTCTGCCCGAGGGCTGGGACATTTCCAAGATTTATGACTGCGTCTCCAACGATCCATCTTCCGTCGGCGAGCGCCAGAGCTTCTGGAACGATGGCTTCCGTCCCGTCGAGTGCACGAACCTTGAAGAGTTCGGCGCATACATGGGTCACGAAATTGCCATGCAGATCAGGCTCACCAAGGAAGAGGGCAGAAAGCTGATTCTCATCCTGCCGGTTGGCCCGATGGGCATGTACAAGTGGGCGGTCTATTTCCTGAAAGAGTGGAATGTGGACTGCAAGCACGTCTACGGCTTCAACATGGACGAGTGGGCTGACGCCGAGGGCAACACGCTGCCCGCATCCGACCCCGCCGCGTTCCAGAACGCCATGACCGGCGCGTTCTACGGCCCGCTCGGCGAGCTGACTGTCCCCGAAAATCAGCGCAACTTTGCAACCAAGGAAAATCTGCCCACCTATCCGGAGAAAATCCGCAAGCTGAAGGCTGAGGGTGCAAAGCAGGTTCTGGTCTACGGCATCGGCCGTATGTGCCATATTGCATTCTGGGAGCCGCACTTTGCCAAGGACTACGCCTCCTATGAGGACTGGAAAGCAGCCGAGTACCGCGTCGGCGCGCGTCTGCATCCGTTCACCATCGAGCAGAACGCCATCACGTCGTTCCGCTCCAGCTGGCCGCTGATTCCGTGCTATGCCAACACCATCGGCCCGTGGATCATCTTCAACTCCGACTACGCCATCGGCGGCGCAGACGGCGTTCTGTCCCGCGGTATGCAGTGGCAGGGCATGAGCTTCTGGATGACGCTGCGCTATGGCCCGTGCCAGTACGTCACGTCCAGCAACATTCCCACCATGCCCGGTAAGCTGTTCTATATGAAAGAGCTGGCCGGCCCCCTGTGCGCCGATACCAACTGATTCAGGTAAACAATGCCCGCGCCGCCCGAGGGGCGGCGCGGATTTTTTGTGCCTCTGTCGGGACGCTCCCTCCCTTGCAGGCCGCTGTCTTGTGTGGGTGACGCCGCCGGAGACACAGCGGCTATCGCCGCAGGATAAAATCCCCCTGGCGGCGGTTTACAATCCCCCGCAAATATACTATAATGTTTTTAAAATGATAAATATGCGCTGCCGCGCCATTTCGCCGAAAGCGGCGGAATTTTCGGCGCTGCAAGTGCAAAAAGGAGCCGCTATGAAAAAGGCCGGCATCAATCTGATCGAGGTTAAGGAGCGAAACCGCGCACTGCTGCTGCAATCCGTCTGCACGGCGGGGAGCATCACGCGCAGCGAGCTTTCCGAGGGGCTGCATCTGTCGCCCATGACCGTGACAAACATCACAAGCGAGCTGCTGCAAAAGCACATCATCGAGGAATTTGCGCCGCAAGACCCCATCAAGTCGCCCGGGCGCACACCGATGCTGCTGCGCATCTGCTCCACGTCGCCGGTGGTGCTGGGCATTTACATCTCCCGCACGTGTCTGTACGGCGTGGTGTGCGATCTATCGCTTCAGCTTCTGGCGCGCGCCAAGCGCCCGCTCACCCCGATTGAAAACGAAGAGAGCTTTTTGCAGAAGCTGCGTGAGCTTGCCGAGCAGCTGACCGAGCACACTGAGCGGCCGATTCTGGGCATGGGCATCTCCACCGTCGGCGTTATCAGCAGCGATGCCAGCGGCATCGCCTATGTCACCGATTTCTTCGGCATCCGTTCGCTAAATCTGCGCGACGCGCTTCAGCCGTATTTCCGTTTTCCGATTATTGTCTGCAACGATATGCACGCGTCCGGCCTGTGCGAACTCTACTTTGGCGCCGGCAAGGACGCCGACAGCTTTCTCTATATGGGCATTACCGAGGGGCTTGGCGCGGCGCTGGTATCACATCATGAGCTGCTTGACGCATGCGGCGAGCTTGGCCACACATCCATTGACTTTGGCGGCCCGCGCTGCACCTGTGGCAGCCGCGGCTGTCTGGAACTTTACGCCAGTGCGCCGGCAATTTTGTCACTGATTCACGACGAGTGCGGCGTGGAGCTTGACAGCATGGAGCAGGCCGCCGGCTTTGCCATGACGAACAAGGCCGCATACACCGTGTTTTATAATGCCATGCGGCAGCTTTCGTTCGGACTGAACAACTATTTGAATCTGGTGAACGTGCCGCTGGTGGTGCTTGGGCATGACGCGGCGTTTTTGCCGGAGGAGTTCGTGCGGTATCTGGAGCAGTGGGTGGCCGATATCAACGTCTCTGTACACCAGCAGCAGCTGCGCCCGCGCTTTGTCAAGTCGCGCTTTGGCGCAAACTCGCCGATCTACGGCTCGGCGTGCGCCGTCCTTCAGCCGCTGTTTCAGGGCAGTAATCTGATTGAAAGGCTGTTTGACTGCGCGCAGCAGGAATAAAAAGCAAAAGAAAAGACGCCCCTGTGGGTACAAAATGCCCGGAACGCATTTCGCGTTCCGGGCATTTGCTATTTGCCTTACACTCAGCGAAGCACCAGCTCGCCGTTTTCCGTATCGACGGTAATTGTCGAACCGGGCTGGACGCTGCCCTCCAAAATCTTCTTTGCAAGCAGCGTTTCCACTGTATGCTGCACATACCGGCGCAGCGGACGCGCGCCGAACTGCGGATCGTAGGCCGCGTCGATGATGAACTGTTTTGCAGCCTGCGTCAGCTCACAACGCAGCTGCTTGTCGGCCAGACGGCGGTTGAGCGCCGCGATTTGCAGGTCGATGATACATCAGCTTTGCGGCCTTTTCCAGATCGTAGTTCTGCTGTGCGGTTTCAATCTCGCGGTTGATCTGCTCAATCTTTTCACGCAGCTGCTGCACGCGGCCAATCGCGTTCTTTTCGTTTTCCCACTGCGCTCTCATGGAAGCATCTTCTTCTTTGAGGGCTGCCAGTTCTTTTTCGAGGGTCGCAAGTCTTGCTGCGGAAGCTTTGTCGGTTTCCTTGCCGAGTGCTTGTTTTTCAATCTCAAGCTGCATAATCTTTCTGGATATTTCGTCCAGTTCCGACGGCATGCTGTCGATTTCGGTTCTGATTCTTGCAGCCGCTTCGTCCATCAGGTCGATGGCCTTATCCGGCAGGAATCTGTCGCTGATATAACGGTCGGAAAGTGTCGCGCAAGCAATTAAAGCACCGTCCGTAATTCTGACGCCGTGATGGATTTCAAAACGCTCTTTCAAGCCTCTTAGGATAGAAATCGTATCTTCCACCGACGGCTGATCAACCAGCACCTTCTGGAATCTTCTTTCGAGTGCGGCATCTTTTTCGATATATTTTCGATATTCATCCAATGTTGTAGCGCCGATGCAGTGAAGCTCACCTCTTGCCAGTTTCGGCTTCAGGAGATTGCCCGCATCCATCGAGCCTTCGGTTCTGCCTGCACCTACAATATTATGAATTTCATCGATGAACAGAATGATTCTGCCCTCGGATTTTTCAACTTCGTTTAAGACCGCTTTCAGTCTTTCCTCGAATTCGCCTCTGAACTTAGCACCCGCAATCAGTGCACCCATATCCAGCGCGAAAATGGTCTTGTCCTTCAGACCTTCCGGCACATCGCCGTTCAAAATACGCTGCGCGAGGCCTTCTACTACTGCGGTTTTGCCGACGCCCGGCTCACCGATCAGCACAGGATTATTCTTCGTTCTTCTTGAAAGGATCTGAATTGCGTGCCTGATTTCGGCATCTCTTCCGATTACCGGGTCGAGCTTGCCTTCCCTTGCCATTTCCACAAGGTCACGGCCGTATTTATTCAGTGCGTCGTAATTATCCTCCGGATTCTGGCTGGTTACTCTCTGATTTCCCCTTACTTTGGAAAGCGCCTCTAGGAATTTATTCTTTGTTATATTGTATTTCGCGAAAATTTTTGCGCTCGGCGTTCCCTTTTCCTCAAGCAAGGCAATATATAAATGCTCTACGCTGACATATTCGTCCTTGAATTCCTCTGCGATCTTCTCCGCTCTCATCAAAATCTGCGAAAGTCTTCTGGAAGAATACATATTGTCTGCGGCTCCGGAAACCTTCGGGAGCTTTTCAAGCTGTTCTTCCACATCTGCAATCACTGCCGTCGGATCCACATTCATGTACTTCAAAAGCTTCGGAATCAGACCGTCCTTCTGCATCAAAAGCGCCATATGAAGATGTTCTCCGTCGAGCATCTGATGCCCTTCGGAAATCGCTATGTTCTGGCAGTCCATAACCGCCTGCTGTGCATTCTGTGTATATTTTTCAATGTTCATATCATCACCCCTATTCCATCAAACATAAACATTTTCTTCCATTTTTATCCGTTCAGACACCTTTATTATGCCCTCACGACTTTGTATATACCCATTGTACACCCTTTCAAACGCAAAGTAAAGAAAAATTTAGCACTCTTTTTAGCAGAGTGCTAATAAAGTAATGTCCTTATCTTAACTTTCGGTAGGTCACCCAGCCTGTATATGTTTTTAAGCTGGGCTTGTTCCTGCTTTTTCCTGTCGTTGACGGATTTCTCTTGTTTTAGAGTGAAAGGGCCGGCAGATTTCTTCCGTATTTTCCCTTACCGTTGACTATTTTCTATTCTCTTGCCTCTAAGGTGATCAAATTTCTTCCGAATTTTTGCCATTTTAGATATCTCTATGAAAAATCGTCTACCTGTTCTAAATTTCAGACGTGAATTTAGATAGAAAATGCAAAAATGGAGTTTGTGTTCTAAATTTTCGGTGGCGAATCGTGTCGAAAATGTCGAACGATGTCGAATCTTTCTTTTAGTACATTTTTATTGAATTCCAGAAAAGGAATATTTTACTTTTAATGGAATAAAGCAGTTTATTTTCAAGGTATTCCTGTAATTTTTTTAGAACACAAACTCACTTTTCTTCTGCAATGTCTAAAAATCCAAAAAAATTTAGAACACAAACTTAAAAAAGCCCTTCTACTTCTAAATTTCAAAAAAACTCTTAAAAGACAGCAACCCGCCCGGCGCATTGCCGAGCGGATTACCGTCATACATACAAGTTTTAAAGCGTCATTAGTTTATCTGTAGACGCAGGATTTTTCGTTCACCGCAAGGAAGCAAGAATGCGAAGCGCGGAGCATACATATGGTATGTGAGCACTGAGCGATTCGAAGCTGACACAGCGGTGGGCGAAAAAGACAAGTCTACTTGCTCCAAGTTCTTGAAGCGTACTTACACTGTTTCAGTGCCGTTTTCGCAACGAGCTTACCGTTTTCGTCGTAAACTCTTACCTGAACTTTATAGAAGTATTTCGTTCCCTTCTTACCGCTTGTGTTGGTGTAAGAAGCGGTCTTTTTCGTGACGGCTGCCTTGTAACCTGCCGCCTTCTTCGTCGAGCGATAGAAGCGGTACTTCACAGTAAAGCCGAGGTCTTTCAGCTCCTTGATGGAAGCCTTGACCTTCGCGTCGCTCTTGAGAACCGCTTTGATGTTCTTCTTCGCGGTCTTGCTTGAACGTGCTGTGAGCTTCAGGTCTTTTACGATGGACTTCGCCTTTTCAATTTTAGCTGCATTGTCATCGGTCGGCTCTTCCGCTGCCGTGTCAACATTGTCCTTGTTGATTTCTGCTTTGACGGTTGTGCCTGTCGTTTCGTTCACGAGTTTCTGCAGCTCGTCGCGCTCGTAAGTCTTCTGACCGAGCGGTGTCTTGACAACGAGTTTCGCATTTGTGTCTTTCAGCAGGGATTCAAGGAAGGACTTTTCGAGGTTCAGTTCGAGTTTCTCTGCACCCTTCGCATCACTGTTTGCGATAGCGAGTACGACCTGTGCGGATTTCTTTTCCTTCGCCTGTTTTA
>ERZ773148.1276-NODE-1276-length-21121-cov-7.889015_pt1 | contig 21121 bp, 21 predicted proteins | sample MGYA00580846_ERZ773148 | MGnify/ENA primary metagenome ERZ773148 (study PRJEB29015, sample SAMEA2737879) | human gut metagenome | biome: human gut; feature: human-associated habitat; material: faeces | place: China | collected 2012 ... | reverse complement strand
GCTTTTAAGTTTGTGGGATAAGTTTGTGCAAAATTCGATATTTGCTCATTTATAGCACAAAGAAAAAAATCACCATGGAAACTCCACCTGTAATAATTGTCACAAGCATGTTATAGACTGCCGGTGCCACATATGCAGATGCAACTGGCATCCACAGATTATTAAATCCATTACAAATCAGTGAGATTACCACCCATGCAACAAAATACCAGATTGCCTGATATACAGGATTTCCATGGCTTTTAAAAGTAATATTTCTCTGCAGTGGAAAATTAATACACTGTGCAAGAAATGACCCCAATTCATAACTGATAAAATAGCCAAGTCCACCACCGATCAGTATATTTCCCGTTGCATCACGCAATACATTATACCCCAGCAAACTCCATGTAAACTTTACTCCAAACAGATTCATGGAAACCTTTGGCCACATAAATTCTGTACCAGCAAGACCAATTCCCAAAATCCCTGGTAAAAATGTAAATACAAGATACTGGAATACTGTCACGCCCATACTGAATATAACAAAATAGAATATCTGATAAAGCCATTTTGCAATAGCAGAATGTTTCTCTTCAAAACATTTCCATATATTTTTTATATGATTCATCTGCACTTCCCTTCGGCTCCTTTTAATAATTTTTCATATTTCTTATTATTTCTTCTGTTTCTGAAATATCCGCCAACTACTTTTTTTACTCCACGCATAAAGTGTCCATTCACAGCATCGACAATTCCATATACCATTTCCATACTGACTGCCCCGCCGGTCATTTTGGCAATACCTCTAAATGGCATGTTGTAAATAAAAAGAATATTCAGATCCGGCTTTCCCTGTGCCTCACTCTTCTTTTTCATTTTTGTGAGACATCTATATATCAGTCTTGCAAGTCTGCTTTTTGCATAATATATCTGGCAGATTGCATCATTGATTTCCAGATTTCCACTCCATCTTCCATTCGGTATCTCATGACCAAGAAGTTCACGAAATTCCTCATCTGATATTTTCTGCACGATTCCTGTATAATAGTAAGGCATTTTGCCGGATTATAAGGATATCCTTTACTGTTTCCTGTTCTCTCGGTCATACCTGTTAAACGAATATCTGCAACACTGGCACCTACCATAATCTGATAAGTTCCTGTTTCTGTTTCCCACTGTCCTGTTTTTATATTCCAATAACGGAATGTCTTATCATCAAAGGGAATTCTGATCTGTCTGCTTTCTCCTGCCTTTAAATAAACTTTTGCAAAACCTTTCAGTTCTTTTTCCGGTCAGAATATCCAATGTTGCAGAAGCGCCTGCCTGTCCATTCAGATAGCCATGCAAAATCGCTTTGCAGCAGGTGTGCCATGGCATTTCTATCGCAGATCCTGCACTCAATATTCCAATAATATTTTCATTCACTTTGCTGATATCCTGCAAAAGATCTATCTGATCCTGCGGAATACGCATATGGGTTCTGTCCAGTCCTTCTGATTCACTGATCTCATCAAGACCAAAGCAGAAAATCACAATATCCGCGTTCATAGATAAATTTAATGCAAACTTTCTATCATTCTCATCTACATCTCCATTTCTCTGATAGCCTCTTGTCATTCCCAGAATATTCAGGTCATATTGTTGCAAAATTGATGACATATCTTCTACTTTTGTTGGATTGACCATAGAAGATCCTGCCCCCTGATATCTGGGTGAAAAAGCAAAATCTCCAATAACAGCGATGGATTTTTTTGTATCCAGCGGAAGAATCTGTTTTTCATTTTTCAGAAGAATCATGCTTTCTGCTGCTGCTTTCTTTGCCAGTTGATGATGTGCGTTTCTGTCAAAGTTTTTATTTGAAAGCTTCTTCCCTGATGTCAGCTCCATCACTGCATCCACCAATTCTCCAACTCTTTCATCCAAATCCGCTTCCTTCAGCTTTCCACTTTGGACAGCAGCAATCACTTCTCTTGCAGAATCGTACCCACAGGACGGCATCTCCAGATTTGAGCCGGCAGCAACACCTTTCACATGGTCATTGCTTCCGCCCCAGTCTGTTACTACAATTCCATCAAATCCCCAGTCTTTGCGCAGGATGTCTGTCAAAAGATGTTTGTCCTCATTAGCATAAATCCCATTAATCTGGTTGTAACTGCTCATGATTGCTTTTGCGTGTCCTTCTTTAACAGCTATCTCAAAACCGGTCAGATATATTTCTCTTAATGTCCGTTCGTCAACAACTGCGTCCATTGCCATTCTCCGAAGTTCCTGACTATTAACCGCCAGATGCTTCGGGCAGGCATATACGCCTTTACTCTGTATTCCACGAATATATGACGCTGCCATCTTCCCGGAAAGATATGGATCTTCTGAAAAATATTCAAAATTTCTTCCACATAATGGGCTTCTTTTAATATTTAATCCCGGACCAAGCAGGATATTTACATCCATACTTGCTGCTTCCTCTCCAAGAGCCTGTCCGATTTCTTCCCCCAGGTCCTGATTCCAGCTGTTAGCTATTGTCGCTGCTGTGGGAAAACAAGTTGCATTCAAGGATGCATTCAGTCCCAGATGGTCTCCTGCTCCTGCCTGTTTTCTGATTCCATGCGGTCCATCTGAAAGAAAGATGGACGGAATGGAAAGCCGGTCAATTTCTCTGATCTGCCAGACAGTTTTTCCACTGAGGAACGCTGCCTTTTCTTCTATTGTCATCTTTTCAACCAATTTTTGCTGTTTCATAACTGTTTTCCATCCCACTTTCATCTTTATTCAGCATTCTTTCTTTTCTTATATTCTCTGATTACCAGTACTTCCATTCCTGTCATGAAAAGTGCTATTACAATATCGATACCAATTCCTGCTTTCTTCCAGTTTTCCATACCTGTTTCTTCGTGTTCTCCATCATAAGCCCAGCTGCTTACAACTGTATACATGACATTTTTGCAGGCATTTCTCATCTGAAGTACAGATGTTGGATGCTCCGGATTGGCTACATTGTTCTCTTCTCCGTTGAATGTAGACAGCATTGCATCTTCATGAATTCATCACTATCTATTACTCAACAACAATTAACACACTTTTTCTCTTCTTATATTTCTTCACCAGAACTACTTCCAGAAGAATCAGGATAACAGCTACTGCCACGTCCACACCAACCATGATTTTCATCCACAATGCCAGTGTTAAAGATGTTTCACCAGCATATGCATTACTGTTCACAACAGTATACATAATGTTCTTGCAGGCAGTTCTCATATACTGAACTGTGGATGGGTCAGATGTATCTGTAACAAAGTTTGTTCCTACATCAAATGTAGACAAACAGCAGGAACCGCCAGTTGCGATTACCTGATCTGCATTCATGTTAAATGCACCAGCAAAATAGTCGGTTTCTACAAAGCCTTTGAATCCCCATTCATCACGGAGAAGCGTTGTCTGCAGTTCGTAATTTCCGCCAGCCCACACATTTCCAATGTAGTTAAAGGAAGACATTGTAGCTGTAATATTGCTGTTTTTTACACAGATTTCGAATGGTTTCAAATACAGTTCACGCATTGCCTGTTCATTTGACCAAGTGCAGATCATAATCCAACGGTTTGTCTCCTGCTCGTTCATTGCAAAATGTTTCATATATGCATAAACACCATTCTCAGCAGCACCATTTACAACCTGTGCAGACATAGTTCCTGCAATGATTGGGTCCTCTGACGGGTACTCATATGTACGCCCACCAAATGCACTTCTATGAAGGTTCATAGATGGTGCATACCATCCAGAGCAACCAAGTTCTGTAGCCATTTTTCCCATATCATATCCGTATGTATGAGCTAAATCCTTATTCCATGTGCAGGCGATCATAACATTTGACGGGAATCCTACAGAACCTGCACCTGTAAAGTTATTGCTCACAGCGGATGGTCCATCGCAGTCAACAGTAGCAACTTTTTCAACGCTTTTTGCTTCTGCAGTCTGGAATCCGGCATGGGCGATCATATTCTGCATCTCATCAATTATAAGCTGATCCAGAAGTGTTTCCCAACGCTCATCATCTTAATCTGCACCGCGAAGCTCCGTCAGTTTCATTCCATTATCCGCACCAGTCACAGGCATTTCGGCATCTGGAATTTCCGGCATTTCATAGTTGGAAGTTACAATAAATCCCTCTTTTAAATCCTCCGGCATAGACGTGCTCGCAGGTGCAGCTGTTGTTTCTTCATAACTCTTGAAGCCATCTTTACGTGATAAATAGGTAAGATGTCCGTCTGCATAACCGAATTGATTTACAGCAGCAGTCAAGTCTGTCGAACGTGGATTTGCCTCATCATAAACAATATCTTCATCTACTGTATAAGTAACAGAATCGATCACATTATGAGAATCACTGTTGATACTGATCTCATAATCTCCTGCTTCCAGCACGTAGCATCCATTTTCCAGGTAATCATAAGAAGCCATGTCCTCAGCTGTAAAAGAAATTGTTACCGTCTGTGATTCACCTGGTTTCAATTCATTTGTTTTCTCATATCCAATAAGATTTGCCGTTGATTTCTCAATTCCTCCATTGGTATATGGCGGGTTATAATAAACTTCCACAACATCTTTTCCAGCTATGTCCCCAGTAAGTAATAATATAGGTAAAAACTGACCGCAGGATATACGCACAGAACACAACGACCATTACCGTCCAGAATGTCCTCCACGCATTATCCGGCAGCAGCTTGTACATACACCACCTAGAAATAAACGGAAATGCCAGATCTATTACTGCTATTGCCAGAGCACATACCATATCCAGCAAAAACAGCTTCCTGTGTGGTCTAAAATATGACAGGAATATCTGCATCTCACTTTTGTTTTTAAAATCTTTCTGGTTCATTTCTTATTGCTCCTGATTCTTATTTATTCTCTTATTTTAGTATAAATTCAAGTCGAACGCACGTAAAGATTTGGTACGTGATTCTGGTCAGCATAAGCTATTGAAATGTTTTAAATTTGGTGTTACAATTTGTCACATTAATAGCCACTATCGGAAATGTTCTCAAAATCAAGCCTATTCTCATAGGAAACAAAGATGGCTATATTGTAACTTATAAAAATGTCCGTGGACGTAAAGCAGCCCTGAATACTCTGATCAATCTGGTTTGTGATAATATTATAAAACCTGAAGAACAGATCATCGATATTGCACATGCCGACGCTTACGAAGATTCTCTTTATATCATGGATAAAATAAGAGAAAAAATCAACATACGTGATTTTATCAACACATCTTACGACTTCTGCACCGGAAGTCATGTCGGTCCTGATACAATTGCCCTTTTCTTTATCGGCAAAGACAGAGAACTGGTCCAGTCATAATTCTTCACACAAAAAGGCCGGGATCCTTTCGGATCCCGGCTATATATGGGGAGAATAAGCAATGGAAGTTAACCTTCAATTGCGATATAACCATCTTTTTCTTCAACGACTTTCGGTGCTTTCTTCGGAACAGAAAGTTTCAGAATGTCATCTTCACATTTCACATGTTTTCTGAATTTCATCCCTCGTCGGCATTACACGCAATGCTCCTTTTCTTGTTGTGATCACAGATGCTGCTGCATTTGCAAAAGTCAACATTTCCTTTAGTTTATTTTCATCTAAACCTTCCATTCCGTGTTCACAAATATAATGTAATACACAACCACAGAATGTATCTCCTGCTCCTGTTGTCTCAATTGTATTTTTCTGAAGGAACGGTTTTACTTCTACCATCGTTCCGTTATAGTATGCACGACTTCCTTCTTTCCCCATAGATACAAGAATCAACTGAATCTGATATCTTTCTCTGATCCAGTTTACCCCGGCAGTATAATCTTCTTCACCTGTCAGCCACTGAATCTCATTATCTGAAATTTTCAGAATATGACAGTGTGCTAATCCATATAATACCTGTTCCTTTGCCTCATCCAAAGAATTCCAAAGAGGTGGACGTAAGTTCGGATCAAAAGAAATAACTGCACCAGACTCTTCTGCAATACGGATTGCTTCTTTTGTTGCTTCACGTACTCCTTCATGTGTCATAGACAATGTTCCGAAATGGAAGATTTTTGTTTCTTTAATAAGTTCTGCCTGAACTTCCGTTTTATTCAACATCATGTCTGCTCCCGGATTTCGATAAAATGAGAAATCTCTGTCTCCATCCGGATAAGTATGCACCATTGCCAGTGTTGTATGGATTTCCTTGTCTGTACATAATCCTTTTGCATCAATCCCTACTTCTGTTATCACATCTCTCAGCTGTTCTCCGAAAAAGTCTTCACCTACTTTTCCGATGAATGCCGTCTTATGTCCTAGTTTCGTCAGCATTGCAAGTACATTGCAGGGTGCGCCTCCTGGATTTGCCTCAAAAAGTGGGTTTCCCTGATTACTTTTTCCATTTTCTGTAAAATCAATTAACAATTCTCCAAGTGCCACTACATCATATTTTTTCATCATATTCTCCATTCTGCCGCAAAAAACGACATTTCTTCTATCATTGATACTATGCTCCTATATGCAAAAGGGATTCCCGTTTCAGGAATCCCCTATCATTATCCATGCATCTTCAATTTCAATATAATTTTTGTCCTAAACCAGATTGTATTTCACTATATCGATTTTAGCTGCACCTTCAGCAAAGAATGAAATTCCTTTTGCCTCTTGTTCTGTAAATATAACAGCAGACATAACCTGCTCACCGTCATTAATAAATATTTCAGCACTGAATCTATCCAAGATCACACGAAGCTTTAATTCATTGGCATCGCCATTTACCAGACACCTTCTCTGATGAACTAATGCTCGTTCGGTTCCTGAAAATTTTCTGTCAATTTTCAGGACAGACTCATCCGGGCGGAAACTTAATTCTGTATAAAACTTCTCATTTTGTGCAAAACGTAATACAAATTTCTTATACACATTTTCTTTATCTTCCGGACGTATCACAAGTTCCATATCTATAGTTCGTCCTTCGATTTTGTCTAATGTGATCGCATCATTATCTATTACTACATCGTTGTACTCAACTCTGTCTTTACGCATTGCATCGAGTTCTTTGATCGGAGTCTGATAAAGTCTTCCGTTTTTGACAGACACTTCTCTCGGCAGACTCATTTGCGCAAACCATTTTGAGTCATTACAACGATGAGCAGTCGTATCCCAGTTCTGCATCCAGGCAATCATAATTCTACGGCCATCCGGTGCAAGCAAAGTCTGCATTGCATAATAATCCATTCCATAATCGACGCTTTGTACTGTCTCTTCTTTTAAGGTATGTGTCTCCGGATCCATCTCTCCGATGATACATAAGGTCCCATTTCCATTATGGAACTCCAGTCCTTCCGGCAACATGTCCTGTGGACTTGTCAGAAGAACATGTTTTCCATCTAATTCGAAAAAGTCCGGACACTCCCACATCTTTCCATAACGTTTTTTATTTTCTGCCAGTACACTGACAAATTCCCATTCAAATCCATCTGCACTTTTATAAAGAAGAATCTGTCCACTTCCATCTGCCGGACGGCTTCCGATCACACAATAGAAGTACCCATCTTTTTCTTTCCAGATCTTTGGATCCCGGAAATCCACTTTACTTGCACCTTCCGGCAAGTCTTTAGCTGTCAGAACCGGATTCTTTTCATATTTCTTATAATTTTTTCCATCTCCAACAGCCACTGCCTGTGTCTGAATATCCCTTGCCGTTCCATCTTCAAGCGTCTCCTGATCTACAGCAGTATAAATCAGCAGCTGTCTGCCGTCGTCCAGTTCTATTGCACTTCCTGAAAAACATCCTATCTTATCATAATCTTCATCCGGTGCCAGAGCTGCCGGAAGATATTCCCAGTGAAGCAGATCTTTACTTACCACATGGCCCCAGTGCATACTGTTCCAATGTGTATCATATGGATTATACTGGTAAAACAAATGATACTCTCCCTGATAGCAGGAAAAACCATTTGGATCATTCATCCATCCAACATATGGACTCACATGAAAAGCCGGTCGATCCTCTGCTTTTATCTGCAGCCCCTGTTCAGCTTCATATTTTCTAGCCTTTTCTAACATCTCACTCATGAAAATTCTCCTGTTGTTTGTATCGTTATTTTTCTTCACTCAACGACTTCTGATACTCATCAAAGTATTTCTGTTTAATTGAAATATAATCAGAAAGTCCATACTGTTCCATTTTCTTCAGATAAGAATCCCACTCTTTTTCAATTCCGCCATTCAGGATCCAGTCTGCTTTCTTCTGTTCTGCATATTTTTTGATATCTGTATCATACTGAGATACTTTATTGGTATCATCAATGCTCATGAATACGTTTGGATAAACATATTTACTGTTCATATCCTGTAAATAAGTTTCATGCATATTGTCCAGACGCCATTTTGCATCCTCTGGCTGTGTTACATAGACGTCATAATATTCATTCAGAACTGCAAGAGGACCATTTACAGATTGTGCTTCACGTACTTCTACCGGAGACTGATCCCCCAGATCCATGTGTTTCAGCATTTCTCCACCATCTTTATTGGTAGACAGTTCAAAAATGTTAAAGGAATCCTTCTCTCCATAAGTTCCCCAGTTATTCTGCGGTGACTGAAGTGGTGCATACATCTGATCGATCCATGCAGCAGCAAGTGCTGTGTTACGGCAGCTGGATGTAAGAACACATCTTCCACGATCATATCCACTTGTTTCACTGTTATTCTGTCTTGTAATGTTCCGCATACCATCTGGTCCTGTCAGAGCCGGCAGCATAACATAATCTTCATTATTATCAATATTGGCGATATCCCATGTAAAGCAGAGACCATAGCGGTGATTCTTTCCTTTGGCGACATAAGTAGACCACTCTTGTGTAAATGCTTCCGGGTCGACCAGATCCTCTGTTACAAGTTTATGTAACCACTCAATTCCTTCTTTGTATCCTTCCTGAACGGTTGTATAAATAACTTTTCCTTCGTCCGTTACAGCGAAATGATCTCCTGTATCTCCATAGCCTTCTCCAAATCCATTGAGCAGAATTGCCGGATCCTGGTCACCATTATTGATGATAAATGACATTGGAATCACAGCACCTTCAATCGAAAATTCTTTTTCAAGCTCATCTGCATGATCACGGAATTGAATCAATACCTGTTCCAGTTCATCTGTTGTTGTCGGAATCTCGAGTCCTAGATAATCCAACCATTTTTTATTAATATACGGAATATCTCCGATTGCCTGAATGGCTTCTTTCCCAGAACCAAGCTGTTCAATCCATGGGAAGGAATAAATATGTCCATCTGGTGCGGTGCACATTGTCCTGTATTCTGGATATTTTTCAAACACTGCCTGTAAATTCGGCATATATTTATCTATCAGATTTTCCAGCGGAATGATAATCCCCTGTTTTGCATAACGCAGCAGATCATAATCACTCATTCCGGCATTGAATAATCCATCTGGCAGATTTCCAAATTGTGCAAGCGCCAGATTCTTCTTATCAGAGAACTGATCCGATACAAAACAAGTCCAGTCAATATGAACATTGGTCTGCTCTTCCATTCGCTGAAAAATTACTCGTTCATTCGGATCCTGTGTTGATGTAGCCGGTGCACTTGTAATAAAGGAAAGCTCTGCAGTTTCCTTTAATGGAAACTGCACCTCCGATACAGGTGTACCCGGATCAATTTCAGCCTCAAGCTGCTGCTTTTTTCCACATCCTGCAACTCCCACCATCATCGTCAGGGACAGTACAATTGCAAGCAATGCATTTACTTTTCTTTTCTTCATATCTGTATCGTTCCTTTCTTATTAGCCTTTTACCGATCCGACCATAATTCCTTCATCAAAGTATTTCTGGAAGAATGGGTACATTACTAACAGTGGTAAACTTGATACTACGATCGTTGCATATTTCAGCTGTTCTGCTACTTTTGCCATTTCTGCTGTACTCTGAATATCAGCGATCATTCCAGGCTGTGGTGTATTCTGTACCAGGATGGAACGGAGTACCAGCTGTAATGGCTGAAGATTTGCATCATTCAGATAAATCATTGCATCGAAATAACTGTTCCACATTCCAACAAAAGACCAGAGTGCCAGTACTGCGATGATTGGCTTACATACCGGAAGCATGATTTTAAAGAAATGCTGGATCTCATTTGCACCGTCAATCGCAGATGCTTCTCTTAATTCTGTCGGGATTGACTGATAATAAGTTCTGGCAAGAATCATATTCCATACATTAAATGCTCCTGGAATCAGGATTGCCCACACTGTATTAACCATGTGCAGCTGATTGATCAGGATAAATGTAGGAATCATTCCACCACCAAAGAACATTGTGATCAGGAAAATAACATTGAAAAAGTCTCTTCCTACAAATTCCTTCTTTGACAGTGGATACGCAGCCAGTAATGTCACAAAAACAGAAATTACTGCAAATGCAAGTGAATACAGGAAGGAATTCAAAAATCCACGCCAGATCATTTCGTTCTCTAATACTCTTCGATATGCGTCTAATGTCCAGTCCTTGGTGTTAAAACTCAATCCCTGGTTATTCAAAACAGTAGGATCCATAAAGGATGCGAGTACTACATAAATAATCGGTATCGCTATAGAAAGGACGAATAAACCAAGAATAGTAAATCCGATTCCAAGGATTACTTTGTCTGTCCTTGAATATTTTCTCTTTTTTTTCTCCATCTCTTCTCCCTCTTTTCTATAATCCTTCTCCATCATTCAGTTTCTTAACAACCCAGTTCACAAAGATCAGCAAGATAACATTTACAACTGAATTGAAAAGACCTACCGCTGTCGAATATCCATAGTCTCCATTCAGAAGTCCAATACGGTATACATATGTAGACAGGATTTCTGATGCCGGAAGGTTCATATCTGTCTGTAAAGCATAAGCTTTTTCGAAACCAATACTCATGATATTTCCAGCCTGCAAAATAAACTGAATTACAATGATATTCTTAATTGCCGGCAATTCTACATACCAGATCTGCTGCAGAAGATTCGCTCCATCCATGAGGGCTGCTTCTTCCAGCTCCTTGCTGGCATTCGCCAGTGCTGCTGTGTACATGATAGATGCCCATCCTGCGGTCTGCCAGATTCCACTTGCAATGTAAATTGTCCGGAATGCAGAAGGCATTGTCATCCAGTTTGTACTGATTCCTAATACTTTATTCAGTGGGCCTACAGGAGATAAAAGCATACGAACCATACCACAAAGCACGATGACTGAAATAAAGTTTGGCATATAGATCAAAAGCTGCACTTTCTTCTTAATTCCGGTCTTACGAATACGATTCAGAAGCAATGCAAGAATGATTGGAACCGGAAATCCCCACAGTAATCCATAGATACTCAATTTCAACGTATTCATCAGATAGTTCATAAAATCTGGTGAAGATAAGAATCGTCTGAAATACTCAAGCCCTACCCAGGGACTACCAAGAACTCCTTTTATTACATTGTAATCTTCAAAAGCAATCAGAAGACCTCCCATCGGGAGATACTTAAAAATAATTGTCAGTAAAAGTCCTGGCATCAGGAAAAAAAGATATAACTGCCAGTTTTTCTTCACATAAGTCATCTTTTCTCTCCACGTTCGCTTGCTTACGGACTTTGCTTGATTTTGCATTCTTTTCATGCACTTCTTCCTCCATTCCATTGATTTTATGAGAACCGGTTACGTAACCGGTTATTTTATGATTTGATATTACTATATCCATTTCTTTCTGTCAACACTTTTGTATACTAAAATAACCGGTTACGTAATCAGTTATTTTATCGTTGCGTTTTTCCATCAAAATTGCTATACTGAAAAATATTATTAACCGTCAGCCATCATATTGAAGGAGATTCAACTTTTATGAGTAAAAAGAAACAGGTAACTTTTGCAGATATTGCGGAATACACCAATTTTTCAAAAACTACAATATCAAGATACTTCAATCATCCTGATTCTCTTACCTTGGAAAACCAGGAAAAGATTTCACAAGCTCTTGACACACTTGGATATAAAAAGAATAAGCTGGCAAAAGTTCTGGCAAATGGAAAAAGTGAATTTATTGGAATCATTGTTCCGAATCTTTACCTGCACTATTATTCTGAGATGCTGACACAATTCCTTTCCAGCTACCGTGATTATCATTATAAGTTTCTTGTTTTCGTCAGCGAACATGGCGCAGAAGAAGAACAACAGTATATTGAAGAACTTCTGTCTTATCAGATTGAAGGACTGATTGTTTTAAGTCACACTCTTCCATCTGAGAAACTCGCTTCCTACCAGATTCCTGTCATCGCAATTGAACGCGAAGCAGAACATATCAGCAGCGTCAATACTGACAACTATATGGGAGCACTTCAGGCTACTTCTCTGTTGATTCGAGATAAATGTGATATATTAATTCACATAAATGTCAATGTGAATAAATCCGCCCCGGCTTATGACCGAATCTGGGCCTTTCAGGCAACTTGTGAAGAATATCATGTGCCATATGATATAGATTTGAGTGTAAAAGGTGCTTCTTATCATGAGCTTTTGGATGTAATCCGAGAGATTTTCAATAAGATAGAATCAAAATACCCCGATCAAAAAAAAGGTATCTTTCTTGCGAACGATACCTATGCTAATATGTTTCTTAATTTAATTTTCCAAAAATACGGGACATTTCCTTCCACTTACGAGATTGTTGGATTTGACAATTCTCCGATTGCCAGCGAGGCAATCCTTCCGATCACAACCATCGGACAGCAGATCGATGTGATTGCAAAAACTGCCATGGATCTTCTGGTCCAGCAGATGGAGGAACAGAAAAAGCGTGTTCCCAAACCATTGGGTGAACCCATCCATAAACAGATTACACCTATATTAATTCGCCGCAATACAACAGAATAATTTATTTCTCATGTAAAAAGGCCGGGATCCTTTCCGATCCCGGCTATATATGGGGGGAGAATAAACAATGGAAGTTAACCTTCGATTGCGATGTAACCATCTTTTTCTTCAACGGCTTTCGGTGCTTTCTTCGGAACAGAAAGTTTCAGAATACCGTCTTCATATTTCGCATGGATATCTTCTTCACTGACTGCATCACCAACATAGAAGCTTCTGCTTAAAGTACCAGCATAACGTTCACGTCTGATGTAGTTGCCCTTCTTATCCTGTTCATCTTTATCAAGACCTTTGGCTGCTGACAGTGTCAGATAACCATCCTTCAGCTGAACCTTAATCTCGTCTTTCTTAAATCCCGGAAGATCCACATCCAGTTCATAACTGCCATCAGTTTCACGGATATCCGTTTTCATCATGTTCTGCGCATGTTTACCATAAAGCGGATTCTTCTTGCCCCAGAACTCATCTTTAAACGGGAAGTCCATCCAGTCATCATCAAATAAGTTTTCTCCAAAAATACTAGGCATCAACATAAGTCATCGCTCCTTTTCATGACAAACAAATCTATTTTTAAGTCTTTCGACTGTTACTTACTAATCTATTTTAAGGATACCGCCCGAAGCCTCCGGGCAGTATCACGAGTCTTTAACGATCATACATTACCTGACGGAAATGAATCAACTTCTCAATCATTCAATGGTGATATATTTCGGATCGTTGGAAACCGGTTTTGCTTCTTTCTTCGGAACAAACAGTTTCAGGATACCGTGTTTGTACTCGCCCTTGATGTCTTCCTGTGTAACATCTTCACCTACATAGAAGCTTCTCTCGCAGGCTCCTGCGTAACGTTCACGTCTGATGTAACGTCCTGTCTTCTTGTCATCCTCTTCCTCATCAAGGCCTTTAGCTGCACTGACTGTCAGATAACCATCTTTCAGTGCTACCTTAACTTCATCTTTCTTGAATCCAGGAACATCAATTACAAGTTCATAACCTTCCTTGGTTTCTTTAATATCGGTCTTCAGAAGATTCTGTGTCCGTACAGCTTCTTCTCTGCTTTCTTCTCATCTTTATCATCGTAATAGAACGGTGTAAAGAAATCATCAAATAAGTTTTCTCCAAAAATACTAGGCATTAACATAAGTCATCTCTCCCTTTTCTTTTATGATCTATCTTGAAATAAGTTTTAAGTTCTGAACTCGGTTGGTATGAAGGATATTCAAAAGATTTTCTTTCAATCTTTTTATCTCATATCCCTCTTCCTTTGTTCTAGTTGTAATAGAACACTTATTATTAGCACTATCAAGAGGCGAGTGCCAATTATTCTGTGAAAAATTTGTGAAGCCTTGATTTTACGGGCTTCACAGGGATTTTTCACTTGCTTTCGCACTCTATTTTCTTGATTTGACCACATTTTTACGACAAATCTTTGGAAAAATATATTCGTCTAATTTTCTTACCACATTTTACGACAACGACTTATGGTTTATACCACAGCAGGTACGGTTTCCGGCAGATTCATTTTAGACATCTCATTTTCCACGTGAGACTTCTTTAATTTTCTTTGTCAGGTCTTTCCGAACAATCTTACCGTCAAAGTTCTGACGGAGCTTGTTCTTTACATTTTCTCTTATATTAAAACTGTCCACTCAAATCTCTCCCAAGATATCTAATTCTCATACTTTTTTCGTCGTAAATCAAAGGCTGGCATTGTACCTTCAAGAACATCTATCACTCTGTTCTTAATTATAGGATCTTCAATTGCACCTGCTTCATATGTAATAGAAAAACTATTTTTATCCATATTACAATATATTATTTGTTCTGCATCACAAGCTACCGCAATATTAGGATTATGCGTAACAATAATAACCTGTCTTTTTTGTTTAGCTTTGCAAATACATGGAACAAGTTTACTATACACTGATTGATTATCCAAGTTATCCTCTGGCTGATCAATTATAATAGGCATTTTGTTTTTACTCAATGCTAAGTAAAAAATTAATAAGACAATCCCTCTCTCTCCAGGAGACAGTTCACTCAAATCTCTATTTCCCATTTTCAACTTAAAACTTACTCCGATATATTCCAAACTGAATAAATAATCATAAAAGCCTTGTTTATCAACAATTTTTTTTGCTGAATTATCAATATCTTCCTCAACAACTTCCATTATTTTATCCAACAAGATTATAACGCTGTCCTCATTTTCAAATTCAGTAAAGCGTACCAATTTTGACATTTTTTCTCTTGCTTGAGTAGCTCCTTTAAACATTCCAGCATATTTTAAATTTATATAGTGTAGCGCCTTTTCATCAAACGCTGTATCCATAAGTCTAATTTCAGCTTGAAATGATATACTATCCTCTAAATCTCCCAATAGTGTGCTAATTTCTCCTTCTACAGGACTATAAATATCTTGATAAATATCTGTAAGAGCTTTTTTTGTCCCATATAATTGTCTTACTAGTTGTTCTCTCTTATGAACATTATTTTGATAATCATCTGAAAGTTTTTCATTGATATATTGTGCTTCACATTCATAATAAGCTAATGTTCCTTCTTGTTCTTTGGTTCCTATTATATTTCCTCTTTGTTTTTTCCACTCTTCAAAATCTTGCAAATATCGCTGATACTGTTTTTCCTCACTATCGGCTGAAGCAATTAAACTTTCCTTTTCAATTTTTAATTCTTTATTTTTAATTTCTAATTTATCAATTGAATTCTTTAGTTCTTCTTTTTCTTTCTCCAGTTTCTTTATGACCTCTGAAAGTATTTTGTGTGGAGAAGTTAATTGCAAAGTCAAAGTCTGAACATCGATATTAGTTTTAATTGCAAATTCAGTTAGCAAAATATTAACAGCCTCTATGTTTTCTTCGATAGCTTTTATTTTTGCCTTTAATTCATTTGCTTCAATCACAATAGATGTTATTTCTGCCTGCCTATTTTTATGTCTTTCTATATTTTCCGAGCATTCGTTTCTAGCTTTATTAATACTCCCTAACTTTTGTTGATAAACATCATCATTTTCTTTTGCTTCAGGCTTCTTTACCTCAACAGGTTTTGACTCTTCATGCCGTTGTAAAGATGCTTTTTGCTTTTCAACACTATCTAATATTAATTTCTTATATGTTGAAGTTCTTTTATTCTCTAATTTAATTATTTGAGAATTAATTTCATGGATTTGTTGTATCAAAGAGTTCTTTTCAATCACAAGACTTTTTGATCTGTTTTCAACCAATTCTACTAAATTCGTTGCTGACGCTCTTTCCGTTCTATCCACATAGGAAAAAATAACTTTATCAATTTCAGATTGAAATACCTCTCCAATATCATTGCAGACTACTTCAATATATTTCTGTGGTAGATATTGTGCATCCTCGATTGAGCTCTCATACTCACTATTTCCTAAAGAATCTTCCTCTGAATGTCCGTCAACCCACGTAATAATACCCTCATAATCATCTGCAAAATTTTTAGGCCTCTTTCTGAATCTTTCTTCATTCAAAAATGATGCATGATCCATAGTTTTACTTTTGCAAAGATGACCTATGATATCTGACAAAGCACTTTTTCCACTTCCCTTATTTCCGATAATAGATACAAGACCTGCATTTAATGGAATCTGAAAATCAAAACATTTCATATCTTTATAAACACAATCAGTTTTTCTATGAACAGCAATTGTATCAATATTCACTTGCTTGTTTTTACAAATACGATCTAAGGCTGGCGGAATATCACCTACAAAAACTCTTTCTTCTGGTTGATAAAGACACTGTTTTAGACCAGCAAAAGTAAATTTACTCTTAATCCACAAAGGGGCTTTCTGTTCATATTCACGTGGATCATGACAATCTGAACATATAATGATTGGTTTTTTCCCTACAGATGGCCATATATATTTTTTATAATCGTCAATGTCTCTTTTCTGTCCAACTTCAAAAAAATGTATTTTTTTCCCAATTTCATCTTTTGCAGCAAATTGATGTGGTAGTGCCTTGGAATTTGGTAATTCTTTATCAATTCCATTTACTTTTCTTCCAGCATGAATAGATATAAGTGCATCGTGCTCGTTAGCAAACTCCACTATATCATTAAAATCCCAATAAATTGTCTCATCTGCTTCTTTTGCTTTAGCCTTCTGACGATACATAATTGCATTGAAATCTTCAGCTAACTCACTTAGCCTACTTTCACAGTCAAAAATCAATATAATATGCAAATTATTCGCATTTTTATCTGTTCTCAACTCAACACCTGGAAAAAAAACAATATCTGGTGCGATTGATCGTAAATGTTCTATTCGATCTTTATCAATTACAAAGTGGTCTGTAATTGCCACCGCTTTAATATGTTTTTCCTTTAATGCAGCACAAAGCAACTGATCCGCATCATTCCCTTTATATTTTGCATCATATGAAGATGCAGTGTGTAAATGAAGATCCCATCTGTTCCATTCAGATCCCCTTGTATTTTCCATGGTATTTCCTCCCTCGTATTAACATTGCTCAACTAAAGAAATCAAACTCATCCACCGCAAAGGCGATGTCAATCTGAAATGGCTCCCGCTGTGGCATCTGTAATCCCTGTTCATCTGCAATTACCAGATAATAAGTAGCTGTATTGCTGTATTTTAGAGATTTTAGATTAAACTGACAACGGAAAGTTCTTTCTGCACCATTATCGCTGGTCTTATCTGCAATAATCTTCTGAATATCACTAATCTGCTTGCCATCCTCATCTGTAAAATAAACCTGATAGATTGCAGCTTCACGATTTGTACTGACCGCATCTTTTTGATAAAAGTTCAATGAAAAAATCATATTGCTGATTTTACGGTTTGCGGACAGTAAATTGACCGTTACCGGCTTGGTATCATATTTCTGCTTATTTCGCCTATATTCCATAGAATCATTGCGGAGATAATGATACTCAATCACCGGAACAACCATTTCCTGTAAACTGATACCACCATGCACAAAATTCATACCACCGCCATTCATTTTGATACGAATACTTTCTCTCGGTGCAAATCCATCGAATTCCGTATTTCCGCCCAAGAATTTTACAGGCATCAAGTAATCTGGTTGCACACCCTTCTGCATAATTGCATATCTTCTGCCATACTCCACACATCGCTTGATACTTTCTTTTTTTGTAATGTCAGAGTTTGTTACATTCACATCAAAAAAGCCTCTTTTATCTACTTTGTCCTCTTCCTTCAAAGGACTGTATGTATAAAGAAATCCATGATCTGCCGTAATTAGAATATTCGTTCCGCCAAATTCATTTACAATGATACGCACAAGATTCTTTAATTCTGAAATTGCCTTGTCACACGCAGCAAAAACTGCAGTATCCGAAGTGTGGCTGGCTTCATCAATGGTATCGTGGTAAATATAGACCACATCCATACCTTTTACCAAAGCACTTCTTTCCGCTCGTTTCATAGCAATGATGTCATTATACTTTAAAGCCACGCTTGCCGAATCTTCTTTTTTCAGAACCTTATCCCTATAAGTACTTGCCGTAGACTGTCCATCTGCCAAAACCGTCAAAATATCGTTCCAAACCTCTACTGTCAATTCTTTGTGCGGCAACAAAGCTGCCATACCAAACTTTGTAGTAGAAGGGAAGATGCTCTGCATACTGCTGATAGAAACCTTACTTTGCGTTTCTCGCTGAAGCTGATCTGCCATCGTAGCCGCTACTTCATAACGCATGGCATCTGAGATAATTACAAATACTTTCGTATCCGAGGTTTGGATACGGGAACGGTAAAAATCCTCCTGTTGTGGTACTTCCAAAACTTTACCGTAAGTTGCCAGTTCATCCGCACATACATCCGACCAGTTGTTGCCCAACTCACCTAAGAACCAGTGCGTATAAAGTCCTTCCACCTTATCGACAACATGCTTGAACAAATCATCTAGCAGAATATTGGAAGTCTCCAAACTCTTTTGAAAACTAAGATGGAACAAACGGTAATAAGTGTCCATCTGATAGTAACTCTCAGTATATTCTTTCCAGATACTTTTCGCTTCTGCGGTATGGAATCCGGCAGAATGTTCCTTAAAGAAACTTTGCATATTCGCCACTTGCAAAATACCGTCATAAAAATTTTTAAATGGCTCATACCATACACAAGTTCTACGTTTTTCAACGGTATTCGTAATGGTATCCACATCAATAATATGGTCACTAATCTCTGTCATTAGCTTTGTCAGAATTACTTCGTTAATACACGGAAAGCACTCTGTTCCTACCAAATCTTCTACTGTCAGCTTTTCAAAACGCTGATACAGACGAGCTTCATCCTCAACATAACGTGCCACATCATATAATTGCGGAATGTTGTCACTATGAAGCCATTCAGAAATAAAACCGTCCAGTCCGGCAAGATATTCCTGCCGCATGGTACGGGTCGCCGCGGTTAAAAGCAGATGAATTGCCAACCGCCCAAGATCTGGTTCTTCCTCCACAAATCCGCATCCCTGACGAACCATCGCCCAAAATGCTGCGTCTGCATGATATTTTACAAAATCCTGATAAACCGTATTATTATTCAAATCCAGTCCCGCCTGGAACACACTACGGAGAATCATATTAGGCTGTGCATCTTTCAATCCACAGATTGCCGCCATGACAGCCATGTGTAACTGTGCCGGTGTTTCCGGAACTTTATTCTGCGTGCTAGCTTTCAAACGACGGTCTTTCGCATTGAAATAAGCACGATAATTCTTAACCTGTTTCCTCATTGCTGGATTTGATATAAGTCCCATCTCATCCATCCAGATAGAAATCAGATCCGCCCGAAACTCTTCGCTGTAAAGCTCCACATCCAGAAGCCAGTTATCATCAGGGCGGTTATAGACACACGGACTGTAAACCAGATAATTTGTGCTCAAATCATCTACTGAAAGCAGTTTTTTACAGAAAACGCATTATTTCCAGTCAGTGCAATCACCTTTGCATTTTCTAAAACCACTTCATCCAATTTATCCTCAAATTCCTTATCTTCATCGTACCAGAAAATGATACGACGCTGATAAAACTCAGGAAGAGGTGCAGCAAACCTGCGATTTAAATCTTGTATTATTTTATCTGTATCCATGCTGTCCTCCTACCTTATAATTTTCCAATTTGCTTTTCGTTTTGTTCCGCTCTGTACCAATCTACCTTTTTCCTGTAAAGAAGCGAACATTCGAGAAACCGTTCTTTTCGATATACCCATTTTTTCTGCATAATAGGCCTGTGTTGCAGACGGATTCTTCTCTATAATCTGCAACAATTTTTCTATCTGCGTCTGTTCCTTATTAAGCGGCACTTCAGCGCCATTAGTGCCATTATCGGAGCCACATTTAACGCCATTAGCGCCATTTTTAGTGCCATTGGCGTTAATTATGGCGTTATTGGTATCAACCTGACCTCGATAAATATTAATACGCAAATCAACTTCGCCACCAATAAACTCCAGCTCCCGCAATCCGGCAGCTTTTACTTTATCAATAATTCTCGGGATGTGCAGTACCCGTAACAGGGCGCTGCGGCTCCTTTTTTCTTTGTTGATTTTATTGCACAGTGTTGCCAGACCGCTTATGCTCAGAATCAGATCGACATCTATTGTGTCGTTGGAAAGCAGAATAAACTGCTGCGTACTTCCGACCGCCACAACAAGAGTTACCACGATACAGTAGAAAGGCTTATCAAGACAAACCTGGCACACAGTTTTCCCAGTTGCCGTATGCGTCACTGCATAGCCGCTGCCAATAATCACATACTGCATCACATTTCTCATCCTGAACAGTAAAAATGCAGCCAAGGCCACAGCACCCAAACCGTATGCAAGAGATATGATATCGATTCTGCCTTCTTTTAAGTCTGGAATACACATGGAACTTATTCCGATAATGCCCATGCATTCCAAGATAATAAAAACAAGTATGTTGATCTGCCAATACTTTGATACGAAAATTTTCATTTTACTATATCCCAAATATGTAAAACCCGTTATGCGCTTTTGCTTGGCTCAGCCACGCAGCCAGCGCTTCATACTCCTCCGGTTTCTCTTCGCTGAGCTTTTCTGAAATAGAATCGATCAAAGCAGGAGAATAATAATTGATGCCGTATAGATCGAATACTCCGGTCTTCATGTTATTGTAAGTGCCGCAGTCAAAAATGCGGCTATATTTCTGATAGAAAGCGTCAATATCGTCAGCATG
>ERZ773148.1268-NODE-1268-length-21190-cov-8.587036_pt1 | contig 21190 bp, 19 predicted proteins | sample MGYA00580846_ERZ773148 | MGnify/ENA primary metagenome ERZ773148 (study PRJEB29015, sample SAMEA2737879) | human gut metagenome | biome: human gut; feature: human-associated habitat; material: faeces | place: China | collected 2012 ... | reverse complement strand
GAGCAGAGCAGAGCAGAGCAGAGCAGAGCAGAGCAGAGCAGAGCAGAGCAGAGCAGAGCAGAGCACTGATTAAGCTCATGCAGTATGTGTTTGGCTATGCGGTTGTTTCTCTGCAAGATGTAGTAAAGAAAAGCTGCTCTGGCGGAACACCGAAAAAAGGCGTATCAGAATATTACGAGGACGGGAATATTCCTTGGCTGAGAACGCAGGAAGTGGTATTCCGGGATATTTGCAAGACGGAGTGCTTCATTACGGAGAGTGCAGTAAAAAATTCTGCGGCAAAGTGGATTCCAGAGAACTGCGTAATAGTTGCAATTTCGGGCGCGACTGCTGGAAGATGTGCAATCAATAAAATTCCGCTGACAACAAACCAGCATTGTTTGAATCTTGAAGTTGACCCGGAGATGGCATTGTACAGATATGTGTATTATTGCATCTGTGCAAAGCAGGAAGAACTTCTTGCGAAAAAGGAGGGCGCACGTGGAGATTTGAACTCAACAAGAATTTTAAGTTTGCAAATTGATCTCCCATCGATTGAAGAACAGAAACGGATTATTTCTATCCTTGACCGTTTTGATGCTATCTGCAATGATTTGACCAGCGGCCTGCCCGCGGAAATTGAAGCAAGACAAAAGCAGTATGAATATTATCGAGATAAGTTGTTGACGTTTAAGGAGGTGGCTGCAACGTGAGTGCAGCAAAAAAGGCTGGTGTAATTTATATCCTGACAAATCCCTCTTTCCCGGATTATGTAAAAATTGGCTATGCGACCAATATCGAAAATCGACTGAAACAGTTAAATCGAAGCGAGTGTATCCCATTTGCGTTTCGGGTATATGCTACTTACGATGTTTCGGCTCCGCTACAAGATAAAGAACTGCATAGCCTGATCGACCGTTTGAATCCTGATTTGCGCGCTATTGATACGTTCGATGGCAAGACAAGAACAAAAGAGTTTTATGCAATGACAAAAGAGGATGCTTATGCGCTTTTGGAGAGCATTGCAAAATTAAGCGGCACAATGGACAAACTGCAGCGCCTTACCCCGGAAGGCCATGAGATTGCAGACGAAGAAGTTGCGGCTGAAATTCAGGAAGAAGCAAAAGAACGCAAAGCCCCGTTCTCATTTATTAAATGTGGTATTCCGATGGGGGCAGAGATCGTGCTGCAAAATCATCCTGAGGTTGTAGCCGTAGTAAAAGATGATAGGCAAATTGAGTATCAGGGTAAAGCCTATTCGCTTTCTGCGTTGGCTCAAAAAATCATGCAGACGACCTATCCGCTACAGGGGCCGGTGCATTGGCTTTATCAGGGAAGAAAACTGCGAGATATTCGAGTAGAACGAGAAGAAGCAGGTTTGTATGAGTAAAAGGCGGGTGTGAAAATGTCCTTTTTCAATATCGTTGCGGCTACCAATGAAGATACTGTTGTTGCTACCTATGAGCCTTCCAAGGTGCGCTCTGACAGCTACCAAAGTGAGGCGGAACTGGAAAAAGAATTTATCCGGCTGTTGTGCGAGCAGGGCTATACCTATCTGCCGTTGCATACCGAGGATGAACTGATTGCTAACCTCCGCAGTCAACTGGAAGAGCTGAACCACTACCAGTTTTCCGATACGGAGTGGCGGCAGTTTTTCAGTGATGTAATTGCCAACCCCAACGAGCATATTCCCGAAAAGACCCGGAAGATTCAGGAAGACAATGTGCAGGTGCTGCACCGGGATGATGGCAGTTCCAAAAATATCACGCTGATCGACAAGAAGAACATCCACAACAACCGCCTGCAGGTCATCAACCAGTATGAGGTAAAACAGGCAGACGGCGCACGGCATGATAATCGCTACGATGTGACGATTCTGGTCAACGGCTTTCCGCTGGTTCATGTGGAACTGAAGCGGCGCGGGGTGGCCATCCGGGAGGCGTTCAACCAGATCAATCGCTATCAGCGGGATTCGTTCTGGGCGGGCTGCGGTTTGTACGAGTATACGCAGATTTTCGTGATCTCCAATGGCACAAATACCAAGTACTACTCCAACAGCACCCGCTACAATGCCATCAAGGACGCCAAACACGGCAAAACGAAAAAGGAAAAGAGCAGCAATAGCTTTGAATTTACCTCCTACTGGGCCGATGCAAACAACCGCGTGCTGACGGATCTGATCGACTTTACCCGGACATTCTTTGCAAAGCACACGATCCTGAGCGTGCTGACCCGGTATTGCATCTTTACCTCAGAAAAGATGCTGATGGTGATGCGCCCATATCAGATCACAGCAACCGAGAGGATACTGAACCGCATCGAGATCGCCAACAACTACAAAAAGTATGGCAGCATTGAGGGCGGTGGCTACATCTGGCACACCACTGGCTCCGGCAAGACGCTGACCTCCTTCAAAACGGCACGGCTGGCATCGCAGCTGCCCTACATCGACAAGGTGCTGTTTGTGGTAGACCGCAAGGACTTGGACTATCAGACTATGAAGGAGTATGACCGCTTCGAGAAGGGAGCGGCAAACTCCAACACCAGCACCACGATTCTGAAACGCCAGTTGGAAAACCCGGAAGCACATATCATCATTACCACCATCCAGAAGCTGGCGACCTTCATCAAGAAAAATCCGGGGCATGAGGTCTACCAGAAGCGTGTTGTAATCATCTTTGACGAGTGCCACCGCAGCCAGTTCGGTGATATGCACAAGGCCATTGTTCACAATTTCAAAAAGTACCACCTGTTCGGCTTTACAGGAACGCCGATTTTTGCAGTCAACGCAGGAAGCTCCACTGATCCACGCTATTTCACCACGGCGCAGACGTTCGGCGACCAACTGCACACCTACACCATCGTTGATGCCATCAACGATAAGAATGTGCTGCCATTCCGTGTAGATTACATCAAGACGATGGATGCAGAGCCAGACATGGACGATAAACAGGTTTGGGATATCGACCGGGAAAAGGCGTTCATGGCACCCAAGCGTATTTCTCTGGTGACTAAGTACATCCTTGACCACTTTGACCAGAAAACCTATCGGGGAGACAAATCGTATGAATTTAATCTGCTGACGAATGTGGCGGAGGTTGCCTCTGCCCAGCGTGGTGCGGTGGAGGAAATCAAGCAAAAACAGCGCGTCAGCGGTTTTAATTCGATTTTCTGCGTGGCTTCTGTGCCGATGGCAAAGCTGTATTATCAGGAGTTCAAAAAGCAGATGGCGGCAGATCCGACCAAGCGGCTGCGCATTGCCACCATTTACAGCTATGGAGCCAACGAAGCGGAAACGGATGGCATTCTGGACGAGGAAAACCCGGAAGATACCTCTAGCCTCGACCAGAGCAGCCGGGATTTTCTGGACGCAGCCATTCGGGATTACAATGAGATGTTCCACACGAACTACTCGACGGATGGTGAACGGTTCCAGAATTACTACAAAGATGTATCGCTCCGCATGAAGAACAAGGAACTTGACCTGCTGATCGTGGTCAATATGTTCCTGACGGGCTTCGATGCCACGACCCTGAACACCCTTTGGGTGGACAAAAACCTGAAGATGCACGGTCTGATTCAGGCGTTCAGCCGGACGAACCGTATCTTGAACAGCATCAAGACCTTTGGCAATATCGTCTGCTTCCGCAATCTGCAAAAGCGGGTGGATGCGGCAATTTCGCTGTTTGGAGATAAAAATGCTGGCGGCATCGTTCTGTTGCGCAAATATGCGGACTACTACCACGGTTATATGGACGAGCAGGGAAAATACCATCAGGGTTATACAGACATGATCGATGACCTGACGCAGAAGTTCCCGCTGACAGAGCCGCAAATCGTCGGAGAGCAGAACCAGAAGGACTTTATCGTGCTGTTTGGTGCACTGCTGCGGATGCGGAACCTGCTGTCCTCCTTTGACGATTTCAAAGGCAACGAGATGATCTCGGAACGGGATTTACAGGACTATTTGGGCCGCTATCAGGATTTGCGGGATGAATGGCGAAACAAGAAGCATGATGAAACCAAAGAGGATATCACGGATGATGTGGTGTTCGAGGTGGAGCTGATTCGGCAGGTCGAAATTAACATTGACTACATTCTGATGCTGGTCAAAAAGTACCATGACACCCATTGCGATGACAAAGAGGTGCTCATCACGATTCGCAAGGCGATTGATGCCAGCCCGGAACTGCGCAGCAAAAAGCAGCTGATTGAAACGTTTATTGCAGGGGTCAACGATGTGGATGACGTGATGGCAGAGTGGAACACTTATGTGTCCGAACAGCGGGAGAAAGAGCTTGCAAAGATCATCCAAGAGGAAAAGCTGAAGGAGCCGGAAACGCGCAAATATCTGGCCAATGCGTTCCGTGATGGTGAGATCAAAACTGTGGGCACTGATATTGACAAACTGATGCCGCCTGTTTCCCGCTTTGGCGGCGGTGGCCGTGCGCAGAAGAAGCAGGGTGTAGTCGATAAGTTGAAGAGCTTCTTTGATAAGTTCTTTGGGATTGGCGGAAGTTCAATGGCAGAGGATGATAGCAAATAATATTTGATATTAGGAAAAATATCTGCTATAATATTCACAGAGATCCCACTGGTTGCGTGATACTATTCTGATACTAAAAAATCAGCAAGCCACATCTACCACAGCAATCTCATGGAAAAGTGAACATCCAAGGATGGGATTACTAAACAAATTTGCTTAGTAAAGAAATAAACTTACCGAGCTCGAGTAATCCCTTATAGCACCAACACCCCAGAAGGTCCTTCAAAAACGAAACCTTCCGGGGTGTTTTTATCTTCCAGCACGATCAAACAAGCCGTAACATTCAAAGTGGTTCCTATATCAGCGCAAACTCTAAGCATTTTGACCGTAGCATTTTACACAAAAAAAGCTCGAAACCCCTTCCTTCTCTGCCCGCAGGGGAGTATAATAGAATCTGCTGTTTGCAAAATAGGAAAGGGGAAGTATCAACTATGGAATCGAAGCAGAGGCTTTTAGAGCCGCAGCTCGTCCAAACAGGAAGGGCGGATCAGTTCAGCCGCAAGGTGTTCTGCGACGGAATGCGGGACGGCGTGCCCATTGCACTGGGCTACTTTGCGGTATCGTTTTCGCTGGGCATCGCGGCGCGCAAGGCGGGTTTTACGCCGTTTCAGGGGTTTCTTGTCAGCCTGCTGAACAATGCCTCCGCAGGAGAATATGCCGCATTTGCGTTGATCATGGCAAACGCCACCTATTTTGAGGTGGCGGTCATTACGCTGATCGCCAATGCGCGGTATCTGCTGATGAGCTGTGCACTGGCACAGCGCTTTGCGCCGGAAACGCCCTTCTGGCATCGGCTGCTCATCGGCTATGATGTCACGGACGAACTGTTCGGCATTACTATCGCCCGCCCGGGCAACCTGAATCCGTACTATACCTATGGCGCTATCCTGCTGGCGGCACCGGCTTGGGCTTCCGGTACGGCGCTGGGCATTATTGCGGGCAATCTGCTGCCGCTGCGGGTGGTCAGCGCCCTGAGTGTGGCGCTGTACGGAATGTTTTTGGCTATCATCATCCCGCCGGCTCGCAAAGACCGGATCGTTGCGGTGCTGGTCGTCATCAGCTTTGCGCTGAGCTTTCTGTGCAGCTATCTGCCGGGCATCTCGGCACTCTCCGAGGGTACCCGCACCATTCTTTTAACGGTGGCGATCTCCGGCGCAGCAGCGGTGCTGTTCCCGGTCAGGCAGGAGGAAAACGAAGATGACGCATAACAATTATATCTATATTGCGGTCATGGCATTGGTATCCTATGTCATCCGCATCCTGCCGCTGACGCTGATCCGCAAACCGATCAAAAACCGCTTTATCCAGTCGTTTTTGTACTATGTGCCCTATGTAACGCTGGCTGTGATGACCTTTCCGGCCATCATTCAGGCAACGCAGAGCCCGGCAGCCGGTGCTGTTGCGTTGGTGGTGGGCATTGCCGCCGCATGGTTTGGAGCAAGTCTGTTTCAGGTGGCTGCGGGCTGCTGCGCCGTGGTGTTCGTGCTGGAATTTTTTATCTGATGCCTTATTGCGGGAGAACAAAATGAAGAAGATCCTTGTAACCGGTGCAGGCGGCTTTGTGGGCTCCCGCGTGGTGCAGCAATGGGCGGGGCGTTACGAGCTGTGCACCTTTCCCAAAGGCTTTCTGGCAACAGCAAGGGAGGACGCCGTGCGGCAAGCAGTTTTGCAGCAGCGCCCGGATGGCATTCTGCACACCGCAGCCATTTCGGATACCGGTTACTGTGCCGATCACCCGGAGCAGGCTTACCGCGCCAATGTGGAGCTGCCGGTCTGGCTTGCCCGTGCCGCAGCGGAGACCGGCGCAAAGCTGGTGGCCTTCAGTTCGGATCAGGTCTATGCCGGTGTGGAGCAGTCCGGCCCGCTGCCGGAAACGATTCCGTTAAAGCCTGCCAATGTGTACGGGCAGGACAAGCTGGAAATGGAGCAGCGGATGCAGGCGCTCTGCCCGGGTGCCGTATTGCTGCGCGCCACATGGATGTACGACCTGCCGGGCTACCGGCTGCCCATCCGGGGCAACCTGCCGCTGAACCTTCTGCGTGCGGCGCAGCGGGGAGAATCTGTCCGCTTTTCTGTCCGGGACTTCCGGGGCATCACCTACGTCCGGCAGGCGGTAGCACTGCTGGAAGCTGCCCTGACCCTGCCCGGCGGGGTCTATAACTTTGGCAGTGAAAACGCTGAAAACATGGTACTGACCGCCCGGCAGTTTGCTGAGACACTGGGGATCATGGTCGATATTCAGGAAGCTGACTGGGCACGGAATCTTGCGATGGATTGCAGCAAGCTGCAGGCGCATGGCATCGTATTTGACACTACACAGGCAGGGCTGACGCGCTGTTTGCGGGATTATGGACTGCTCTGACCGCAGAAACAAAAATTTTTCCGTATCGCACAAAAAACAGAGAAAAGCACGAAAAAAGCAGGGGATTCTGTATGATGCCAGCCGAATCAGGCTGGACAAATCATGCGGAAGTCCTGCTTTTTTGCTTGTCTGCCGGAGAAAAGTTCACTTGTGGGATGCAGCAATTTTTCATACAAAAGTCATACTTATTTTACATCTTATCTGCATTTTGCTATAATATTTTCGCTTTTTTTGCAAAGCATCCGAACCGCATAAACCTTTAAAACCTTGAGGAGAGTGGATTTTTTGAAGGAAGTCAAGCTTGAAGAAGCGGCTTATCAGTTTGAAGCCAAAATGTCTCTGCGGCAGGCGATCCCGCTGGGCTTGCAGCACGTCTGCGCCATGTTCGTGGGCAACCTGACCCCGCTGCTGATCATCACCAGCGCCTGTGGCATTGCAGGCGGCGAGTTTGCAGACCTGCAGGTCACCCTGCTGCAGAGTGCCATGTTCGTGGCAGGTATCGTCACGCTGGTGCAGCTGTTCACCATCGGACCCGTGGGCGGCGCAGTGCCTATCATCATGGGTACCAGTTCCGGCTTTATCGGCGTGTTCAACAGCGTTGTGGGCACGATGGGCGGCGGTGTGCTGGCCTATGGCGCGATTATGGGCGCATCCATCATCGGCGGTATTTTTGAAAGCGTGCTGGGCTTCTTCCTGAAGCCGCTGCGCAGGTTCTTCCCGCCGGTGGTCACCGGCACGGTGGTGCTTTCCATCGGTCTTTCGCTGATCTCGGTGGGTATCAACTCCTTCGGCGGCGGCAACAAGGCCAAGGACTTCGGCTCTGTGGAGAACCTGCTTCTGGCACTGTTCGTGCTGGTGGTCATCCTGTTCTTCAAACACTGGACCACAGGCTTCCTTAGCTCCTCTGCCATCCTCATCGGCATTCTGGCCGGTTATGTGGTTGCTTTCATTATGGGTCTGGTGCTGCCCACTACCGGCGTGACTGCTGATGGCGTAGAGTTCACCAAGGCATGGGTGCTCAACTGGAACAAGGTGGCACAGGCCTCCTGGTTCGCAGTACCCAAGCTGATGCCGGTCAAGGTGGTATTCGATGCCCGTGCAATCCTGCCGGTGCTGATCATGTTCATCGTTACCGCAGTGGAGACTGTGGGCGATATCTCCGGCGTGATGGAGGGCGGCATGAACCGTGAGCCCTCTGATAAGGAGCTGTCCGGCGGCGTCATCTGTGATGGCCTTGGCTCTACCTTTGCCGCACTGTTCGGCGTGCTGCCCAATACCTCCTTCAGCCAGAACGTGGGTCTGGTGGCCATGACCAAGGTGGTCAACCGTATGGCACTGGCCTCCGGTGCCGTTTTCCTGATCCTCTGCGGCCTGATCCCCAAGCTGGGCGCGCTGATTTCCATCATGCCGCAGGCCGTTCTGGGCGGTGCTGCCGTTATGATGTTCTCTTCCATCGTGGTCAGCGGCATCCAGCTGATCACCAAGGAAAAGATGACTCCGCGCCACCTGACCATCGTGTCCGTGGCACTGGGCGTGGGCTACGGCATGGGTGCCAACAGCGGCATTCTGGCACAGGCTCCGCAGGCCTTCCAGCTGATCTGCGGCGAGTCCGGCATTGTTCCGGCCGCCTTTGTGGCAATTCTGCTGAACGTGCTGCTGCCCAAGAACGATATGGCAGAATAAATTTTAATTTTTTTGCCGGGCAAGGGCTTCCAGCTGCTGCAACACCTCCGGGGTGTCTGCATCCAGCAGCTCTGCGCTGTCCGCAATGCAGACCGTGCGCACCTGCGCAGGGTACTTTTTAAGCAGTATGTTGCCGCCTTTATTTTCCGGCAGGGTGAGCAGTTCCGGAAAGAAACTGCTTCCAAACAGAACGGGACTTCCGACAAGAGGCGCCGGGCCGTTTTCGGCCACGGCTCCCAGACGGAAGATCTCCCGTTCTGTTTCTTTTTGCCATTCTGCCGGGGAGGGCTGCTCACGGCAGAAAAGAGCGGTCATGGCTTCTACTGTCTCCCGGCGCAGCAGTGGCTGATCCCCGGGCAGAAACATACAGCCGCTAAGCTCCGGCAGCTGCTCCAGCAGCGCTGAAAGCCCCAGCCGAACGGTATCGTTGCGGCCGGGCAGGCTGTGCAGCAGCACCGGGACGCCCTGCGCCCTGCACAGTGCCTGCACCTCCTCCGAGCGGGTCACCACGATGCGGGCGGAGATACTAGGTGCAGCGGTAGCGGCAAAGGCCCGGCAGAGCATGGGCTGCCCGCAAAAATCTGCCAGCAGCTTGTTTGCACCAAACCGGCGGCTCAGCCCGGAAGCCATGATCACACAGCCGACTGTAAGCGACTTTTTCATACAAATACACCCCTTCAGCAGCATTTTATAATAGTATTATACCGAAAGCTGTGCTAAAATAAAAGCAGAGATATCGCAGCGATAGAAAAGAGAGGTACTGCACATGATGACGATCCGAGAATACAAGCGGGCAGAAAGTCTGGAGGAAGCGTGGCAGCTGAACCAGAAAAAACCAAACCGCATTTTGGGCGGCATGATCTGGCTGAAGATGGAAACCATCAATGTCGGCACCGCCATCGACCTTTCCGGTCTGGGACTGGATACCATTGAGGAGAACGAGGAGGGCTTTTCCATCGGCGCTATGGTCACCCTGCGCCAGCTGGAACAGCACCCGGGGCTTGCCGCCTACACCCACGGCGCTATGCGGGAGGCCGTGCGCCATATCGTGGGCGTGCAGCTGCGCAATCTGGCAACTGTGGGCGGCAGCATTTACAGCCGGTTCGGCTTTTCGGATGTGCTGACCATGTTCCTTGCCATGGATTGTGATGTAGAGCTGTACAAGGGCGGCATCCTGCCGCTGCAGGAATATGCACAGCGTCCCTACGACCGGGACGTTCTGGTGCGGCTGATCGTAAAAAAGACACCGATGCAGCTTTATTACCAGTCGGTGCGCAACAGCCAGACCGATATCCCGGTGCTGACCTGTGCTGCCGCCCGGATGGAGACCGGAGATTACCGCATCGTGATCGGTGCGCGTCCGCTGCGCGCCGTGCGGTTCGAACTCCCGGCAGAGCCTGCCCTTGCGGCAGAACAGCTTGCCGCGCAGTTTGCCGAAGGCGTAAAGGCGCAGATCGTTACCGGCTCCAATATGCGCGGCAGCGCCGAATACCGCAGGCATCTGGCAGGCGTGCTGACAAAGCGCGCGGTGCTGGAGCTGGAACAGCGTAAAATGCAGGAGGAAAAGTAAATGCAGATCACACTTACCTTGAACGGCATCCGGGTGTCCGAGGAGATCGCCCCGGATATGCTTTTGATCGATTTTGTCCGTGCACACGGCTGCAAGAGCGTCAAGCGCGGCTGCGAAACTTCCAACTGCGGTCTGTGCACCGTGTTTATGGACGATAAGCCGGTGCTGTCCTGCTCCGTGCTGGCAGCCCGCGCCGATGGGCACAAGATCACTACGCTGGAGGGCTTGCAGGAAGAGGCTGCCGAGTTTGGTGCCTTTATTGCAGATCAGGGTGCAGAACAGTGTGGTTTCTGCAACCCGGGCTTTATTATGAATGCACTGGCTCTGTTCCGGGAGCAGCCGTACCCCACTGAAGAGCAGGTGAAGGAATACCTTGCCGGAAACCTGTGCCGCTGCTCCGGCTACGAAGGCCAGCTGCGCGGCATTATGAGCTTTCTGGCATGGAAAAAGCAGAAGGAGGGCGTACAGTGAAAACCGTCAACAAACCATTCCGCAAAAAAGACGCGATGCAGCTGGTTACCGGCCAGCCTGTCTATATGGATGATATCATCCCGCAGGACTGCCTGATCGTCAAGCTGCTGCGCTCGCCCCATGCAAACGCCATCGTCCGCAGCATCAACACCGCCGTTGCCAAAAAAGTGCCCGGCATCGAGGATGTCTTTACCTGGGAGGATGTGCCGCAGGATGCTCGCCGTTATACGCAGGCCGGCCAGACCTATCCGGAGGCCAGTCCCTACGACCGTCTGCTCATCGACCGCCATGTCCGCTTTGTGGGAGATGTGGTAGCCATCGTAGCCGGTAAAGATGAAAAGTGCGTGGACAAGGCACTTAAGCTCATTAAAGTGGATTATGAGGTGCTGGAAGCCGTGCTGGATTTCCACACCGCAAAGGATAATCCTATCCTTGTGCACCCGGAGGATAACTGGGAAAGCCTTGCCCCCGTGGGCGCCGACAACAAGCGCAACCTCTGCGCTCATGATGAATGCGGCAACGGTGATATCGACGCTGTGTTGGCCGGGTGCGATGTGGTCATTGACCATGTGTACCACACTAAGGCCTGTCAGCAGGCCATGATGGAGACCTTCCGCACCTATTGCTCCATTGATACTTATGGGCGGCTGAATGTGCTCAGCTCTACCCAGATCGTGTTCCATGCCCGCCGCAACATTGCCAATGCACTGCACATTCCCAAATCCATGGTGCGTGTCTCTAAGCCCCGCATCGGCGGCGGCTTTGGTGCAAAGCAGACCGCGGTCAGCGAGGTGTACCCGGCCTTTGTGACTTGGATGACCAAAAAGCCCTCCAAGCTTATCTTCAGCCGCGTGGAAAGCCAGACGGCTTCTTCGCCGCGCCACGAGATGGAGATGCACGTCCGTCTGGGCGCTACCAAGGATGGCATCGTGAAGGGCATTGACCTCTACACGCTGTCTAACACTGGCGCTTACGGCGAGCACGGCCCCACTACTGTGGGCCTGTCCGGTCACAAGTCCATCCCGCTGTACGGCAAGGCCGAAGCCTTTCGCTTTGTCAGTGATGTGGTATATACCAACCACATGTCTGCCGGTGCATACCGCGGCTACGGCGCCACACAAGGTCTGTTTGCGGTGGAATCTGCCGTCAATGAGCTGGCACACAAGCTGAACATGGACCCCATTGCACTGCGTCTGAAGAACACCGTGCAGGAGGGCGATGTGATGCCCGCCTACTACGGCGCGGTAAATACCAGCTGCGCGCTGGACCGGTGTGTGCTTAAGGTGCGCGAGATGATCGACTGGGAGCACAAGTATCCCGCCCGGGATATGGGCAACGGCAAGATCCGTGCCGTAGGCATGGGTATGGCCATGCAGGGCTCCGGTATCTCCGGCATGGACGTGGGCAGCGCAACTCTCAAGCTGAACGATGACGGCTTCTATACCCTGATGATCGGTGCAGCCGATATGGGCACCGGCTGCGACACTACGCTGGCGCAGATCGCTGCCGAGGTGTTGGACTGCCCGCTGGATAACATTACCGTCTTTGGTGCAGATACGGATTCCTCCCCCTACGATTCCGGCTCCTACGCTTCCAGCACAACCTATGTCACCGGCAAGGCAACTGAGAAGTGCGCCATGAAGCTGCAGGAACAGATCTGCAAGCTGGGCGCAGAGCTGCTGGACTGCCCGGCGGATGCTGTGGAGTTTGACGGCAAGGTCGTGTTTGAAAGTGCCGACCCCACCCGCCAAAAGACTCTGTCCGAGATCGCCTTTGCCTCTCAGTTCGGCCACAAGATCCCGCTGGAATTTACCGAGACTCACACCTCGCCTTTGTCGCCGCCGCCGTATATGGTCGGCGCTGCCGAGGTGGAAGTGGACACCGAGACCGGCGAGGTGAAAGTGCTGGAATTTGACGCCTGCGTGGACTGCGGCACCCCCATCAACCCCAACCTGACCCGTGTACAGGCAGAGGGCGGTATTTTGCAGGGCATCGGCATGACCCTGACCGAGAACATCACCTACGACAGAAACGGCTACCCGGAAGAGAACTCTCTGTTCCAGTATAAGATCCCTGCCCGCAACGATATCGGCCATATCCATGTGGAGTTTGAGAATAGCTACGAGCCCAACGGCCCCTTTGGCGCAAAGTCCATCGGTGAGGTGGTCATCAATACGCCGCTGCCCGCCATCTCGGACGCCATCTACAACGCCATCGGCACCCGCTTCTACGAACTGCCCATTACCCCGGAGCAGATTGCCATGGCAGTTGCAGCCAAGCACTAAAAGCAGATGCTGAACGAAAAAGAGCTTCCGTTTCTGGCAGAGAAGGGGCATATCGTTTCTCTGGTAGGCGGCGGGGGCAAAACGACCCTACTGTATGCCATGGCAGACCACTGTGCCCGCAAGGGATGGCGGGTGCTTATGACTACCACCACCCACATCCGGCAACTGGCAGCCTGCTATGCACCGGATGACGCAGCGCTTACCGCCTTATGGCAAGCGGGTCACTATGCAGTGATCGGAACCCCGGCTGAAAACGGAAAGCTGACTTTGCCGCAGCCGCAGCTTTTGCGCCGGATGGAGCAGGCGGATGCGGTGCTTATAGAAGCAGACGGGGCAAAGCACTACCCCTGCAAGGTTCCGGCGGCGCACGAGCCGGTGCTGCTGCCCCAAAGCGATATCGTTTTGGCGGTAGCAGGACTTTCGGCGCTGGGTAAGCCCCTGCGAGAGGTCTGCTTCCGCTACGATACCATCCATCCGCAGTTTTTAGCGGCTGCGCCGGATGCACCTCTTACGCCCCCTGTGCTGGCACAGCTGCTTGCAAGTGCGCAGGGCGGACGCAAGGCGGTGGGAGACCGGCAGTTTTACGCTGTGCTCAATCAGGCTGATACGTCAGAATTGCGCCAGCAGGGCATACAAATACAACAGCTTTTGCGTCAGCAGGGCATACCGTGCGTGCTGACGCATTTCAAAGAGGAAGAACGCGCATGAACATGGAAGATAAGATCGTATTCTGTACCGGGGGCGGCTGCACCGCAAAGCTGGGTGCCGGGGTGCTGAGCCGTATTCTGGAAAAGCTGCCCCGGGGCGAAAAAGACCCGGATCTTCTGGTCGGCTACGACAGCCGGGATGATGCCGCAGTCTACCGCATTACGGACAACATTGCACTGGTGCAGACTGTGGACTTTTTTCCGCCGATGGTGGACGACCCCTATACCTTTGGGCAAATCGCTGCCACAAACGCCCTGAGCGATGTCTACGCCATGGGCGGCGAGGTGAAGACCGCACTGAATCTGGTCTGCTTCCCGGAGGATATGGATTTGAACGTGCTGGGCGAGATCTTGCGCGGCGGTGCTGAAAAGGTGGCAGAAGCCGGCGGCAGTCTTGCAGGCGGGCACTCCATTGCAGACAGCGGGGTGAAATACGGTCTTTCTGTAACTGGCCTTGTTGACCCGCACCGGATGTATACGAACGACACCGGTATGCCGGGCGACAAGCTGGTATTGACCAAGGCTTTGGGTGTGGGGCTGCTGTGCACGGCAAACCGTGTGGGCGAAGCCGCCCCGGAGGAGATGGAAGCCGCCATTCGCTCCATGACCACTCTGAACAAAACAGCGGCAGAGATCAGCCGCAAATACCGCGTCCATGCCGCTACGGATGTGACCGGCTTCAGCTTTCTCGGCCATCTGCATGAAATGATGGGCGGCAAACTTTCCTGCGTCATCCATGCAAATGCCGTGCCAGTGCTGCCGGGTGCCCAAAAAGCAGCCGATGCGTTTTTGTACACCGCCGCCGGGCAGCGCAACCGCAACCATACCGGGCCGTTCGTTCGGTTTAAAAACGTAAGCTTTGCCATGGAGGAAGTCCTGTTCGACCCGCAGACTTCCGGCGGACTGCTAATGGCGGTAGACCCGGCGGATGCCGCGGCACTGGAACAGGCGTTGCGCGCCGCAGGGCTGTCGGCAAGCATCGTTGGAGAGATCCTGCCGAAGCAGAAAATTGAGATCACCGTAACAGACAAATGAGAGGAGTAATCAACATGGCTGAATTTATCAAAGTGGATGCACTAGGCGATGCCTGCCCGCTGCCTGTCGTCAAAGCGAAAAAGGCCATTTCCGAGCTGCAGGGCGCAGGACAGGTGGAGGTACTTGTGGACAACGAGATCGCTGTGCAAAACCTGACCAAGATGGCACAGCAGAAGGGATATCAGTACAGCGCTGAAAAGCTGGAAGAGCGCAAATACCGTGTGCTGTTCACGCTGGGCGAAGTAGTAAGCGCCCCAGCAGAAGATGCTTCTGTCTGCACCCCCGATGCCCGCACCGATACGGTGGTCGCGATTGCCTCTGCCACGATGGGCGAAGGCAGCGAGGAGTTGGGTAAGACCCTGCTCAAGGCCTTTGTATTTGCACTGACCCAGCAGGACAAGCTGCCCAAGACCATTCTGTTCTATAACGGCGGCGCGGCGCTGACCTGTGAAGGCTCTGCCATGCTGGAGGATCTCAAGGAACTGGAGGCACAGGGCGTGGAAATCCTGACCTGCGGTACCTGCCTGAACTTTTACGGCCTTACCGAGAAGCTGGCTGTGGGCAGCGTGACCAATATGTACACCATTGCCGAAAAGCTGACACAGGCCGGAAACGTGGTAAAACCGTGATCTATCTAGACAACGCGGCCACCACTCTGCATAAACCACCGCAGGTGGAACAGGCTATTCTGGAGGCACTGCACACGGCAGGCAACTCCGGGCGCGGCGCACACGAGCCCACCCTTCACGCCGCACGCATCGTGCTGGACACCCGTCTGGCGCTGGCAGAACTTTTCCATGCGCCAGACCCTTCCTGCATTGCTTTTGCCGCCAATGCGACCATGGCACTGAACACGGTGCTGAACGGTGTGCTGCATCCGGGGGATCATGTCATCACAACGGTATGCGAGCATAACTCCGTTCTGCGCCCGCTATACCGGTTGCGGGCGCAGGGAGTAGAGGTTTCCTATACCGGGGTGGATGACGCTGCACGGCTTTGTTATGACCAGTGGGAAGCGCTGCTGCGTCCCACGACTCTGGCACTGGTGGTGACAGGGGCTTCCAACGTGACCGGCAATGGCATCGACCTTGCCCGCGCAGCGGATTTTGCCCACCGGCACGGTCTGCTGCTGATCGTGGATGCAGCCCAGACTGCCGGTGCGCAGCCCATTGATGTACAGCAGCTGGGCATTGATGCTCTCTGCTTTACCGGGCACAAAGCTCTGCTGGGACCGCAGGGCACCGGCGGAGCTTATGCGCGCCCCGGGTTACAAATTGCGCCGCTCCTTGTTGGCGGCAGCGGCGTGCACAGCTTTGATGAAACGCACCCTTTGCAGATGCCCACCGCACTGGAGGCTGGCACACTGAACGTGCACGGCCTTGCGGGGCTTTGCGCCGGGGTGCGCTGGCTGCTGGAGCAGGGCGTAGAAAGCCTTGCCGACCGGGAAAACGCCCTTGCCCGCCTGTTTTATGAGCAGGTGCGTACTGCACCGGGCGTAACAGTATACGGTGATATGACCATGCAGCCCCGTGCGCCTATTGTGGCACTGAACATCGCACAGGAGGATTCTGCCCGAGTGGCAGATATTTTGTGGGAGGACTATGGCATCTGCGTGCGTGCCGGAGCGCATTGTGCTCCGCTGATGCACAAGGCCCTTGGCACGACCGAGCAGGGCGTGGTACGGTTCAGCTTTTCTCATTTCAATATGGAGCAGGAGGTGCAGCAGGCAGCGCAGGCAGTCTGTGCACTTGCGCGGGAACTTTTATGCGAATAAAACGAAGCTATATCGTGCTTTCCTTCCGCACTACCTTAGAAGCTATGGAGTGGGAAAAGCAATGCAATGCTCGGCAGGTGCCCGGGCGGCTGATCCCGCTGCCGCGTGAGATCTCGGCAGGATGCGGACTTGCATGGCGTATGCTGCCGGAGGACTGGCAAAGCTGGCAGGCAGAATTGGATCAGACACAGTTTGATAAGGTAACACCTGTGGAGCAATAATTAAGGGAGAGAAACACCAATGAACAGACAAACGCTTGCAGACGTTCTGCAAAGTACAAACCAGACCGGCAGCTATACGCTGGCTACCGTGCTGGAAGGCACAGAGGCAGGCAGTCAGCTGCTGCTGCGGGACGGAGACGACCTGTGGCAGACCCAGAGCGCTGGGCTTCTGCAGCGTCAGCTTGCCGTCCTGCAGGCCTGTACCGCTACGGGCTTTCTTACACTGGAAGGTCAGCGGGTATTTGCTGAGCGCTTTGGTGCGGTGCCGCAGCTGGTGGTCTGCGGCGGCGGTCATGTTGCTGCTGCCCTTGTAAAGCAGGCAAAGCTTCTCGACATGCCAGTGCTTGCCATAGATGACCGGGAGGAATTTGCCCAGCAGCTGCGCGCCGCCGGAGCGGATACCGTGCTTTGCGCTCCCTTTGCGCAGGCGCTTCAGGATGTGCCCGGCGGGGCAGAGACCTATTTTGCGGTGCTGACCCGCTCCCACGTCTTTGATCTGGACTGCCTTACCAGGATTCTGCAAAAGCCTGCGGCCTATGTGGGCATGATGGGCAGCCGTGGCCGTGCTGCATTGGTGCGCCGTCAGCTGTTGGAGAACGGTCTGGACAACCAGCGGATCGATGCACTCTGCGCACCCATCGGCCTTGCCATTGGTGCACAGACGGCTGCGGAGATCGCGCTTTCTATTCTGGCGCAGATCGTGCAGGTCAAAAATGCCCGCCCCCAGACCGAGGGCTATCCCGTCGCATTGCTGGATGCGATGGTGCAGGCAGAAAAAGCCCATACCCCGGCGGTACTGGCTACTATTATTGCGCGGCACGGCTCCACCCCGCGGGATGTGGGCGCAAAGATGCTCATTCTACCCGATGGCAGTACCGTGGGCAGCGTAGGCGGCGGCATTATGGAGCATTACACGGTACAGGCTGCTCAGAAGCTGTTGGCACAGGCCGCGCCCGCCCTGCAATGCCTGCAACTTTCGGCTGACGGCAAAAACGAGGATGCGGCTGTTGCTGCCTGCGGCGGCTCCATGGAGGTGCTGTTGCAGACACTTTGTCCCGGGGAGGAAACGAGATGAAAAAGGACGCCCTAATTATCGTGCGCGGCGGCGGCGACCTTGCCACCGGTACCATCCACCGGTTGTGGAGCGCCGGGCTGCGAGTGCTGGTATTGGAAACGACACAGCCCGCAGCCATCCGCCGTCAGGTAGCTCTGTGTGAAGCAGTGTATGAAGGCGAAGCCACTGTTGAGGGTCTGCGCGCCGTCCGCATTGAAGCGTTGGAGCAGGCACAGTCCGTCTGGGCGCAGGGCACTGTTCCGGTGCTCGTTGACCCAGAGGGAGCCTGTATTGCCCGGGCAAAGCCGGAGGTCGTAGTGGATGCCATTCTGGCCAAGCGCAACCTTGGTACCCGCCGGAATATGGCACCGCTGACCATCGCCCTTGGCCCCGGCTTTGTAGCCGGGCAGGACGTAGATGCCGTGGTGGAGACTAAGCGCGGCCACCGGCTTGGCCGGATCATCCGGGAGGGGAGCGCTATCCCAAATACCGGCATCCCCGGCGTCATTGGCGGGTACGGTGCAGAGCGGGTGATCCATGCACAGGCCGCCGGTGTTTTTATGAATGTGCGTAAAATCGGCGATTTAGTAGAGAAGGGTGAGACCATTGCCACCATCCGCACCCCGGAGGGCGCAGAGATTCCGGTCACAGCACAGATTCCCGGCATTCTGCGCGGATTGCTGCGCAGCGGCTATCCGGTCACACCGGGCTTTAAGATTGCGGATATCGACCCCCGGCGGGAGGAACTTTCCAACTGCTTCCTGATCTCAGATAAATCCCGTTGCATCGCTGGTAGTGTATTGGAACTTGTCTGTGCGCAGGTGTGGCAGTAAAGCCTATATAACAAAAATACCCCCTGCCGTTTTGCAAAAAAGGCTGCAAATACGGCAGGGGGTTATGGTTTTATGTTAATTGCGGTAGCAGCGATCCTGCCCCACAAGCCAGTTTTCGCACAGACGCTGGGCTTCCTCAAGACTGCGGCTCTCGCAGTCGAAGAAGGCACCGCGCATAGAGCGGTAGGAGTAGTGTACCTTAGGAACACCGTTGCCATCCTTGAAGCGCTCGTATCGTTCTTCACCGGGCATCAGAAAAAGCTGTTCCATGGTTCCTTCTCCTTTGTGTTCAAGCAGTCCAAACGGCCGCCGGGCGGCGGCACACAACGCTTGCTATTGTATCACGATGGAGAACAGTTTGCTATGGTCTTTTTATCCAAAGATACGCCGCTTTTTTCTCTGCGGTTGTGGCGAAGAAGGGATTGACAAATCATTCGTGCAAACTGCGTTCCTTTTCCAGCGCTACTTTCATGCCGTGGATACGCCCCAGTGCATAGGAGAGCATTGCTGCGCACAACAGGTTCAGCCAGCCGTAGCGAGCCTGATTCAAAGAGTTCGTTATGCCCAAGATCAGGTTTGCCAGACAGATCAGGGAAAGCATCCGATTGATGCGGCTCAGATGCGTCAGACGGGAGTCGATATCTGAGAGCAGCTCAAAGCTGCCAAGCTCCGCTTTCCGACGGAAGTACACCCAGTTGACGCAGCCGCCGATATATTCTGCACCCAGTTCCTTTACAAAGGCGCGGTAATCACTGCTGGGGTTCATCTCCAAGCGGATGATATACTCGCCCGGTTCACAGCGCACAAAAGTATAAAAGGAAAACCCGGTATTGTCCAGTACCCAGCCCTCCTGTGCCATCTCGTTCAGCCAGCGCTCTTCTTTTTCAAAATCCCACACAAAGAAAAGCTTGAAAACGGTTTTCTTTTCCTTCATAAGGCTTCCTCCTTCAGGATGCTCTCACCATTTGCCACAAGCTGCTGCAAGCGGGCAAGCTCGTGCTTTAAAATCTGTACGCCCTCTGCGGTAAGCTGGTATTCCTTTTTGCGGCTGCCGCTCTCAGCGGGCAGGGGACGGATCCAGCCTTTTTCACACAGGGAGGTCAATGCGCCGTACAGCGTCCCGGCGGCAAGATGAACTCTGCCCCCGGAAAGCTGCTCCGTCTGCTGCATGATGCCATAACCGTGCTGCGGATGGTAAAGAGACAACAGGATATAATAGGTCGATTCGGTCAATGCAAGATTTTCCATACTGAAACACTCCATGGATTCTATCGAACGTCTTTATATCGTTAGCCGATATATTACGCTTAAAGTATATCGTCTCCCGATATACTTTGTCAAGCGTTTTCTGAAAAAAGTCATCAAAAAGCTTTAAAACACGGTTCGTATGGAAAAACCGATGGAACGCGGGAAAATATTTTGTGCACTTTTCATAGTTTTCTTCTGAAGATTTTGGTGGTACAATATAGTCATCAAATTCTGCAATTCGGGAGGAGCTCCATGGCGGAAAAGTGTATTGAATTGGATAGTGTAGAGATCGCAGCGGCTGTTTTTGGCAACTGTGACCGGAATATTCGCTTATTGGAAAAAGAGTTTTCTGTTACCGCTGTCTGCCGCGGCACACAGCTTCGCATTTCCGGCGAGCCTGCCAATGTGGCGGCAGCGAACCGCGCCGTGGAGGGAATGCTTCTTCTGATCGAGAACCGCACCCCGCTGGAAGATCAGACTGTGCACTACTGCATCAGTCTGGCGCATGATGGCGCAGAGAAGCGGGTAAAGGAGCTGACCGAGGACTTTGTTACCGTCACGGTCAAGGGACGCCCGATCCGCCCCAAAACGCTGGGACAGAAGGAATACCTGAGCGCCATCCGCTCCAATGCCATTACCTTCGGTGTCGGCCCGGCGGGTACCGGCAAGACCTATCTGGCCGTTGCCATGGCGGTGAAAGCCTTCAAGGCCAAGGAGGTATCCCGCATCATCTTGACCCGCCCGGCGGTGGAGGCAGGGGAGAAGCTGGGCTTTCTGCCCGGTGACCTGCAGCAGAAGGTAGACCCCTATCTGCGGCCGCTGTACGACGGCCTGTTTGATATGCTGGGCGCAGAGACCTACGAGCGTCTGGTGGAAAAGCAGATCATTGGAATACTGGATATCGGTGTAGGAAAGCGGACGGGCAAGGCGATAAGGCAGCATCACTACTTCGGATGTGTGATGCACAAGACCAATAAGACCATGCGTTATCATTACGCAGACACCATAGACGGGATAGACTTTTACATATCAGCGCATACACATTCTCCTGCTGATATGCCACGGGACAAAATATATGTAGACGGGAATAACAAGCGAGCATCGATTAAACCTGTGGAAACAATTGTTACGGGTTCTTTTATGGACTATCGAGATTACCCCGTTGAGATGGCATTAAGACCATCAGCGCAGAAGTTTTACAAGCTGGTTCTGAATGGGAAAGAAAAAAGTATCAAGACTGTGGGGTTCAGGCTATGAAGTACGACAATGTAAACCACCCGGCGCACTATTGCGACGGTAGGGAGATAGAAACAATAGACTACATCAAAGATTTACTTTCCCCGGAGCAATTCATAGGTTACCTGTGGGGCAATGTAGAAAAGTATAACAGCCGCTGGCCGAAGAAGGGCGGCAGTGAGGATT
>ERZ773148.1261-NODE-1261-length-21219-cov-12.644160_pt1 | contig 21219 bp, 16 predicted proteins | sample MGYA00580846_ERZ773148 | MGnify/ENA primary metagenome ERZ773148 (study PRJEB29015, sample SAMEA2737879) | human gut metagenome | biome: human gut; feature: human-associated habitat; material: faeces | place: China | collected 2012 ... | reverse complement strand
TACCAACATTGGCTCGTACGGAATGGATTATCAATCATCCTTCTAAAGGCAGTTTCAAATTAGTGGAAGGTGACTTGAAAACTTTGGAACGGTGGACTTGGTGTGACGCCCTCTTCATGGCTCCCCCTGTATATGCCAAACTGTATATGCTGACCGGAGACAAGAAATACATCAAGTTTATGAACCGTGAGTATAAAGCGACTTATGATTACTTGTTCGATAAGGAAGAAAATTTATTCTACCGTGACTGGCGCTATTTTGATAAGCGTGAAGCTAATGGCAAGAAAGTCTTTTGGGGTCGTGGTAATGGTTGGGTGCTTGGTGGTCTGGTTGAAATATTGAAAGAGTTACCTCGAAAAGACAAGAACCGCAAATTCTATGAGGAACTGTTTGTGAAACTGGCTACACGGATTGCCGGATTGCAGCATCCTGATGGCTTCTGGCACGCAAGTCTGTTAGACCCTGCTTCTTATCCGTCACCGGAAACCAGTTGCACTACTTTTATAGTTTATTCCATAGCCTATGGTATTAACGAAGGGTTGTTGGATAAGGTGACTTATCTTCCTGTGATGATAAAGGGATGGAAGGCATTGTTATCGGCAGTGGAACCGGATGGGAAACTAGGCTATGTGCAGCAAATCGGTGCTGATCCGAAGAAAGTGACTCGTGATATGACGGAAGTTTATGGAGTCGGCGCTTTCTTGATGGCGGGCAATGAAATCTATAAAATGGCAAGATAATTTGTGTCTTTATGGAGAAGAACTGTAGCAAAACTAAAAAGCTCGTTCTGTAAGGTCCAGATGGTAGCTGTTAAGTGTGGAAGAGCTATATCAAACTCCGTTTTCCGAGTGATGATATAGCTTTTCTCATTGTTGGGGGAAAATAGGCTAATTGATAAAGAAAGTTAATATTATGAGACTTGACCTATATAATACATAAGAATTCTGCGCCTGTCAATATATAAAATAGTAATCTAATTAAATGGAAGACCTGGAAAGAGAACTTTTGTTGATTTCCAAAGGGGATGAACTGGCTTTTAACAGTTTTATGAACCGATATTCGAAGCCCTGCCGCCGCTTTCCGCTCTCTTTTCACGTCGTTTTACCATAAACACTTGCCGGCTGACGTCAGCAGCCTCAACCGTTTCAAACCTCAAATGCCAGTTTCAAAAACTTCGCCGGCCTTACGGCCAACCTGCGTATCTTCATCCGCCCGCTGACGCAGACGTTCAAACCATAAAAAAAAGGAGATACGACCAACCGCCGCACTCCTTTTTTACGCACTTATCGGCTTGTCAACCGATATTTCCCTTTTCTTCAAACACGAGAACAACCTTCACCTCACCTTTGCCCGGCTTTTTCGGCACGAAATGCCGATCGCCGTTTTTGTTGAGAACACGCCAGCTTCCCTCTATCTTGCTGACAATCTCAAGGGTTTCGGTCGGTGTCCGCCAAATGCCTTTTACACTGTTTTGCTTTTTACCGTTGAAGTCGGTGCTGATGCTCCGATTTGAAAAACTCAGCATTTCGCCTTTCTTAATCCGAAATTCAAAGGTCTTAGACACATTGGCATTCGTAATGGTAAATGTTTTTGTTGCCATTTTGAAAAATTTTTAATTGTTGCTAAAATAATGAACTGTAATGTCAGCATATAACATATGACAAAATTTTTGGCAAGTTTTTTCTTTCTGCAGCGTTTCAATTTTCTGCCGGCATTTTCCCCTCGTCAACCTGTACCAGCGTATCTTCGATTCGGTGACCTTTGGCGCCGATAACCTTGATCTTCAAGTTTCCGTATTCAAGTTTCACGTTCGTTTTGTTTTCCGGAATACTGCCCATCAGCGACAAAACAAAACCGCCGAAAGTGTCGCATTCGTCGTCGGGCAGCAAAACTCCCAGACATTTGCTCACTTCGTCGACGGAAGCCGCCCCTTTGATACGCCACACGCTGCGGCTTACCTTTTCAATATCCGGACAACTCGGCGGCGCGGTCATGTCGTCTTCCAAATCGCCCACCAGTTCTTCCAACAGGTCACTCATGGTGACGATGCCGTCAACGCCGCCGTATTCGTCAACCACCACCGAAAAATGGTTGCGGCTTTTCTGCATGCTCTTGAACAAATCGTCCACATGCAGCGTTTCGGGTATAAACTGTACCGGCTTCAACGCCTGTTTCAAAATTTCTTCTTTATCCCGGTTTTTGAATTTGAAGTAGTCCTTGATGCTGAGCGAACCGATCACGTTGTCGCTGCTGCCGCGAAAAACCGGATAAACGGAATAACGCGTATTGATCATTTCCCGTTCCCATTTTTCCGGCATGTCGTCGGCATCAAGAAACGCCACTTCGGTACGGTGAGTCATCACCTCTTCCGCCAGCTTGTCGTCAAATTCAAACACGTTATGAATCAGATTTTTCTCAATGTCGTCAATCACGCCGCTCTTGCTGCCGGCGTCAATCATGATTCGGATTTCCTCTTCGGTCACCCGTTCGTCCCGGCTTTCCTGACTGATACCCAGCACCTTCAGCACCGCGTTGGTCGAAACCGTCAGAAACCACACCAGCGGGGCAAACATCTTAGCCACCGCATAAATCGGCCCCGACATCGCCAAACCGATCTTTTCCGCATTCTGCATTGCGATTCTTTTGGGCACCAGCTCACCTAAAATCAGCGTCACGTAAGATAAAACCAGCGTAATTCCGATAACCGCCATCACGTCGAGCTTGGCCGGAGAAATCGTCACGCCGGAAGCAACCAGCCAGTCGACGATGCGATCCGAAAAATTGTCGGCGGCAAAAGCGCTGCCAAGAAACCCCGCCAAAGTGATGCCGACCTGAATGGTAGCCAGAAACTTCGCCGGCTGCACCGTCAGCGACAGCAGGCGCTTTGCCTTTCTGTTCCCCTCTTCGGAAAGTTTTTTCAACTTGTTTTCGTTTACCGAAATGACCGCGATCTCCGCACAGGCAAACACCGCATTTAAAAAAATAAGAAACAATTGCAGCAGCAATAATTCAATTACCGTAAAATCAGCCATAAGCTCTCCGTTCAGAAATAAGCGACAGAATAAACGTCATTGTTTTCAGGCTAACATAAATTTCCGATTACGCAACCGCAAAATCAAACATATCAGACAACCGGCCGCCGACGGCTTTAATTTTTCCCATCGGCAATTATATCTTTGGACATATATCCGCACAACAGTCGCAAATCGGGGTCTGTCATGAAAAAATATACATTGACGCTGTTTTTCACCGTCCTGCCGGCCGCTGCCGGCGCCATTACCGCCGAAATTCCGGCCGGTACCGTCGTCAACGGCGGCGACGTCCATTCCATTGTCACCCAAAAGGTCTTCGGCGAAGCAAACAACTTTACCGTTTCCGGCGTTCAACAGGTTATGAACGGGGGAACAACACACAACAGCAACATTTTCCCCTACGGCAAACAGGAAGTTTTAAAAGGCGGCGTTTCCTACAATACCGGCGTCCAATATTACGGCGTAATGGAAATCAACGGCCGGGCCTATTCTTCAAGCGTCGATTCGTACGGAACAATCGATGTCAACGCCGGCGGCTACGCCTGGAACACAACCGTCAACGGCGGCAGCTTCTTTGTTTCAGCCGGGGCAAACGCCGACGGCACGGTTCTCAATTCCGGACACCAGTACATTTCCGGAACGGACAAAAATTCAACCGTCAACGGCGGCATTCAGGAAATCCGCAGCGGCGGCGTCGCTTCCGGCACCGTAATAAAAGACGGCACGCAGCAGATAAACGAAGGCGGACGAGCCGAAAACACCATTGCTTCCGGTTCCGCCCTGTTGGACGTCTTCGGTTCGATAAACGGCGCCTCCGTCGCCGATGACGCCACGCTGATCATTGCCGGCAACGGGCATGCCGACGGCACCAGGCTGACCGGCGGCACCATGGAAATCAACGACGACGCGTCTTCCGCCAACACCATCGTCAGCGGCGGCACCCAATATGTTTACGGTACGGAAACCGGCAGTACCGTTTCCGGCGGACGACAAAACGTGGAAAGCGGCGGCAAAGTTCTGAACGCCGTTCTCAGCGGCAACGGCATTCAGACGATCTATAACGGCGGCACCGCACAAAACACGCGGATCGTCAACGGCGGCTTTCAGGAAATTGAAAACGGCGGACTCGCGGAACAAACATTCATCGGCCAAAACGGCATTCAGCAAATCAACGACGGCGGCACCGCACAAAAAAACACCGTTGAAAACAGCGGCCTTCAGAACATAGAAAACGGCGGACTGGCCGACGGAACAACCGTCACCCTGCAAGGGATGCAATGGATCTCGGCCGGCGGCATCGCCCGCAACACGCAAATTACGGAACAAGGCCTGCAAGACGTTAAAAACGGCGGTCTGGCCGACGGCACCGCTGTTTGGAACGGCGGTGTGCAGCAAATTTCCGCCGGCGGCCGGGCCGTCGGAACACTAATCGGTTACAACGGTTTGCAAAACGTCGACAACGACGGTACCGCAGACGGCACGGCCGTATTTCAACAGGGCATTCAATGGATTCATGCCGGCGGCATCGCCAAAAACACAGAAATCTTCACTTATGCCCTTCAGGGAATCGAATCCGGCGGCACGGCCGAAGACACCGTCATCCGCGACAAAGGCATACAATGGATTTATGCCGGCGGCACTTCCCGCAACACCAAAATCCAAAACGGCGGCATCGTTTATTTACAGGCCGGCGGCAACTTGAGCGGACAAACCGAATTCTCCGGCGGAACCCTGAACATTCTCGGCAGCAATGCCATTTTTGACCTCTCGCTCGACAACTCAACCGTCAACTTCGTCCGAGGTTCTTCTTTTTCATCACTGAACATCAAAAATCTAAACGGCCGGGGACGTTTTTATCTGAACAGCAACTTAAGCCAAAACCAATCCGACCATATCAACATTGAGAACGGAGACGGCAGTTTCGGCCTTGTCATTCATGACTACAGCATGGAGAACAGCCTGCCTTCCGAATTCAAAATCATAGACGAGGCAGCCGGCGCGCACGACAGTTTTTACCTGGTCGGCAACGCCGTTGACATCGGCGCCTTTCACTATAATCTCCGCGAAGAAAACGGCAACTGGGTATTGGTGCGCACCGAACAGTTGACAGACACTTCCCTGATCGCAAAAAACACGTTTGCTTCCCTGTCTTCGCTTTTCTACACTCACCTCAGTCCGGTATACAACCACCTCCGCACCGCCCCCGGCTCTTCCTCTCCCAAAAACGGATTATGGGTCAAAAGCCTGGGCCGCCGCATCAAATTCAAAGACGACACCGGCAGCCGTATTAACGTTTTCGGCTTGGAAACCGGTTATGACCGCGACGTTTGGAGCAACGGCGGCAACATTCTCAGTCTGGGATTTTACGGCGGATATACGGACTCCCGGCAAAAATATGACCGCTCCGGCAAAGGCAACGGCAACACTTACAGTCTGGGACTGTATTCCGCTTTCAACACCGCCGACCGATATTTCATCAACATTGTCGGTTCCTATTTCTGGCACGATCAGAAAATCACCAGCCACATGCCCGACGGCACCGGTGTCATCAGCAAATACGACACCAACAGCTGGCAGGCCTCTGTTTTCGCCGGCCGCCGGTTCGATTTCGCCGAAGGCTGGTTCATAGAACCTTCTGTCGGAGCAGATTACATGATGATCAACGGCCTGCGTTACCGCACCAGTTTCAATACGCTGATAAACGCTTCCGACGCCGACTATCTGAGCACCGAAGCGGGGGTTGCCGCCGGCCGCGGTTTCAAACTCGACAACGATGCTCTGATCGAAGCGTACGGCCGTTTCAATCTGGTCTATGACTGGGATGGAAAAATCGCGGTCAAAGTGGCGGATTACAAAATCACCGAAAAGCTGTCCTCCGTACATTACGAATTCGGCCTTGGTCTCAATGCCGCTTTGAAAGACGACTGGTCGGCATATGTCGAAGCGGCCGCCCAGGTCGGCGGCAAAGTAACCCTCCCGTGGGAAATCAACGTCGGACTGCAATTCGACTTTTAACCGTCATTGCCGGTTTCCGCATTTTGCAAACGCAAAACAAACGCAGCGCCGACAGCTTCCGCAAACTTCCGGCAAAGGACAAACGCAGAGTTTGTCCCGGCGCGGCATAACCGGTCATTACCACCATTTTGCAAACAACTGCCTCTGCAAAAAAAATGGGAAAAAAAAGATTTAAGTGTTTATATTACATATTATTACTCTATAATGTAGCCGTTTAACTACATAAAGAGGTAAAAATGAAAAAAATCTTTACGGCCGTACTGGTCTCCCTGCTGGCCGCCTGCACCAACGCCGGCCCTTTTGTTACCGGCATTTCGTCGGACGGCAACAACGGCCTGACCATCGAAAAATGTCAGGTTCACATGAATGCTTTCATGGGCACTGTTTCCAACGACAACTGCACGACAACTCAGATCAAGTTAAAATAAACTCCCGCCGGCCGACGCCGGCGGCCTCAACCGCTTTAAAGCTCAAACGCCCGGCTCCGAAGCTCTGCAACCGGGCTGATGTGCCTGACGTCTGCCTGCTTATGCAGACGTTTAAAGCGTAAAAATACAAAACTCCGCAAACGCGGAGTTTTGTTTTATTGCACAGACAACCGGGCAATCCGTCAGTCGGCTGTTCCCGAAACTGCTTCCTTGGTCTTGTCCCACGCCTTGGCGGTTCCTTCCTTGGTTGCATCCCAGGCATCGCCGCTCACTTCCTTGGTCTTGTCCCAAGCTTTGGCCGTGCCTTCTTTGGTCGCTTCCCAAGCACCGGCTGATTCCGTTGTATTGTTTTGAGACATTTTAAATACTCCTTGTGATGGGTTAAACATACGTCGGCCAACGTTTACCGACAAAACGGCATCCGTTTTCAATGTCATCGTTTGCGAAAATTCGGACGCGGACGCACATTCACAGCCCAAACCGCCGACGGCAGCCAAAACGAGCGCCAAAACGTTTTTTCCTGTTTTCATGAGAATCTCCTTCAACATTTGTTCAACCAACCAAGTAACCACTTTTTCCCGCTTTTAAATAAACCTTTCCGCGATCGCAAAAATCATCTGAAATATCAAAAAACAAACGATACGCTGTACAACCGAAGTCGACATCACAAGTTCCTCTCCGCCGACGCAAACAACACTTGCCGTTTTTCCTCCCGTCCCCCGCATTCAAGCCTCGTACCGGCAAACCATCAGCTTATGCAAACGTTTAAAGCATAAAAAAAGACCCCCTTAAACGGAAGGTCTTTTCTTCATAAAGAAAACCGGCGAAAAAAATCTTTTTATTTTTTCCCGCCTCTCTCTTTTCTTTACAACATACGACGGTTCATGTCCCCACGAACGTAAAACCCTTTCTGATTCTATTCTTTTACGCTTTTCTTCCTTGTAAAACTTTACGGAACCTATCAGGCAATATACCATAGCACCAAGTGCTGCGACACAAACCATCAATACGATGATTTCAATAATTGTTTTAATCATAAGCAAAATTTTTAAATATTACTATTTTATAATATCATTTTTTTTAAAAATATCAACCGGGAAAAATTTTCCATCCGATTTCTGCCGTTTCGCACAAACTTTCCTCGGCTTAACGGCACCAACTCCGAACCGTTATCCGGCAACAGTTACGGCGAAAAACGGAGAATTTAAAATCTCCTGGAAATCCATCAATTCGAACCGTAAAACACAAGAAAAAACAAAGGCTTGCGATCAAAAATCGCAAGCCTGTACAAATTGGCTGCTCCACATGGATTGTCTTCGACCTTTGCATGCAAAGGCTCATTCCACTACGCTCATACGCTTCGCGCACCGGCCGGCTGATGCCGGCCTTTCGCTTGTAGCCGAACCACTTTTCTCGTGGTTCAAATCCAAGAGCCATAACATCAAGCATAAAAAAACACCCATTGAAGGGTGCTTTTTTATGCTTGGCTGCCCCACATGGATTCGAACCACGATTAACGCAGTCAGAGTGCGCTGTCCTGCCGTTAGACGATGGGGCAATCATCAGAAACTGGGACAGTTCTATTGCATTTTCATACAAATGTCAACAACATTTTTTTACAATTAAAGAAATTATTTTCTCCGCAACATTTTTCCGCCGTTTGTTTAACCGCAAGGCTGTTATTTTTTTAACATAAACGTTGGTTAATTTTCTACATGCTAGGCAAAAAGAAAAATAAAGTCAATTCCTTATTTTGCCCGGACAAAGCAGACACTAAGGCGTGCCGCAAAAAAACGAACGTTTTAATGCGGCATTGTCATGATCAGACTTTTCTCACTTGAATATACCCCAAAAGGCCGGAAAATCACGTTTTGCGGCTTTCGCTTTTCCATTTCTCTCCGTTCCCGGATGCAAATGTTTTTCCGACCGCTGATTTCGGTTATCGTTCCGGTTTACAACGTGGAAAAATATCTCCCGCAATGTTTGGACAGTCTGATCAAACAAACGTTTTTACCGTTTGAAATCATCTGCGTCAACGACGGCTCGACCGACGGCTGTAACGAAATTCTCAGCCGTTACGCCGCAAAAGACCGGCGCATTCGCCTTATTTGTCAGAACAACCGCGGCCTTTCCGCCGCCCGCAATGCCGGATTAAAAAAAGCCAAAGGACAATATGTTCTGTTTGTTGACAGCGACGACTTGCTGCACCCCGAAACTTTGTCGTCATTATACCGGCAAATTACCCGCCACGATGCGGACATTTGCCTTTTCGGCTACTCTCCGTACACCGACAACGGCGTTAAAACCGCCAACCTGCCCGCCGCACATTACGGAAAAAACGAAAACGACGCCTTTACCTATCAGCAAATCAGCGGAAAAATATTCAGCCGGGTTGCCGTCTGGTGCAAACTTTACCGCCGCGGATTTATCCGCAAGCGCAAAATCGAATTTCCGGAAGGATTCGTTTTTGAAGACGTAATCTTTCATATAAAAACCATCACATCCGCCGGAAAAATTTGCCTGCTTAACCGCCCGCTTTACTGTTACCGCACCGATAACGCGGCCTCAATCACCCATGTTTCTGCCGCAACCACGCAACTGCTTGACATTGTTGAAGCTTTTGACATGGTTTACGATTACCTGAAAGAGAAAAAGCTGCTGCCTTCCCTCTCCCTCCATTTTTGTCGTTTCCTGTATGATCACGCCGGCTGGCATCTGAAACGGGCCGCCGAAAAACCTCAAAAACAACTGGCAGAAAAAACCCTTTCATGGATCAACCGTCACGACGACATTCGTCAAACCATAAATGCCGACCCGGTTTTGCAAAGCTTTTATAGCTCTCTGTCACCTGAAAACAGGCAAACGCCTTTCAGATAATCAGAATATCACTTTTCCCGTTTCCTCCGTCCGCTTTTGCCGCCGGTTCCTCTTCCTTGCCGTAATCCGGATCTTTTATGGTATAATAACTCACTGATCCCATCCAGTCACGTCTTACCATCAGCGTTCCTTCTTCATAACCTTCTCTTTCTATCGTATATTCCAATATATCTCGTCTTCCCCCTTTATTTTTTCTGTAAGGATTATCGCATTCAAGCTTCACGTAACCGATCCGGTTTTCCAGCAGGCGACAATCCGTCCACTCGTAGACTGCTCCGGCTTGACTGTCCTGCACAATCTTTTCCGGCCGCAAAATCGTCAGCCATGAAATCTTCGAAAACGGTTCCAAAATCTGATAAAACCTCTCGTCAACAAATTTTTTTCCCGTCGCGGAAACCGCCTCTCCCGCTTCCGCCGCACCCGACAAAATCAGCAAGAAAAGCGCTGCCGCCGCTCCTGTCATTTGCATTAAATTTTCTCCTTAACTGACAAAACAAGTAATAATAGCACATAATAGTAAACAAATATAATCAACTTGTCATCTGTTTAATCGGAAAAACGGCCTTTTAAACAATTTTCCAGATTCCAGGCGTTTCGCTTCGGCATGTTGGCAATCGGCTTGCCTTTGCTGTCCGTGGTTTTGCGGTGCAGATTTTTACAAAAACTTTCCACGTCTTTTTCCTGTGCCGCTTTGTACAAACCCGGCCATTTTTCAGGCGATATGTTGCCGATGTTAAAGTTCACCTCCAGCAGACTGTTTTGCAGATACGGACTCATTTTGTCATAATTGGGAAAAGTTTTTTGCAGATTCCGCCGACGTTCCGCCAAATCCCGCTCCAGCAAATCGAGACAGTAATCCGGCGGCAGCCGCAGATCACTTTTTTTTGCAAAAGTATCAGCTCCATACTTTTGCCCGTACGGCAGCGTTTGAACATACCGATGCGTCTGCAAAACCCTGTCCCGACCAGCCAGATTCGTCCTGTCCCGTTCCACGTTGCCGCTCATCTTTTTATACCACGGACACCTTGCTGCTTCTTCCGGCGATGCAGACCTGTGACCGACACAATAAGTAACATCCCCAACAGTATCCAAGTACATATGGGGAACATTGCCTTCTTCCCCTATTAAAAGCGCCTTCAACGCCGCATCGGCAGCTTTACGTTCATCCGGCCTCAATTCCTGCAAAAAATACGGTTCGGCGACAAACGGCGCGCCGCCTGCCGGCATTGGTTCGGTCAACGACGGAACGGCGGGAAGAAATCCGCACACAGCTTCCGCCGGCAGAAAAGTCCGGTCTCCCGAACTTTCGCCTAAACCGCTGTTGCCCGCCCCATCCGCGGCAATCGGCTCTTCATTGTTGTCATCGGATTGAAAAGCGACATAATAAAACGGGCTTTGTCCCGGTTTCGGATTGTTCCTTTTAACCGGCATTTGTCCGGTAAAAATTTGTTCCAAAATTTTTCTGGTTTCGGTACTCATTTATCATCTCCTCAAAAAACTTTCTTCTTCAGATTTTAAAACAAAAAAACCCGGCCCGGCCGAGAATTTTCTGATCCTAAGACCGCCGCAACCTGCGGCGGTCTTTGTGCTTTATAACGGAAAAAAGAAAAAGCTCCGGCACACCGCCGGAGCTTTTAAAAATACTCATCCCATTATGGGAATAATTTATACCACAACCTTCATAAAAAGTCAACACTTTTTAGTTGAGCGTTTTTCTTCCTGCTGCATTTTTCGCTCCTTCTCCCGTTCCTCTCTTCTCCGCCTTTTTTCTCTTTCACATCCGCCGACACATCTGCCTAAGTTTTCCCCTCTCATTTTCTCTTTCCTTTCTCCCAACCCTTTCCTCCCTCACTTTCTCTTTCTTTTCTCCCTGCCCTTTTTCCGCCTGCCTTTTCACCGTTCCGAATACAAAAAAACAAAGGCGGCCGCAGCCGCCTTCGTCTCCGTCCGGAAAATTATTTTTTCTCTTCCAAATCGGTTTTGATGTGCAGTTCTTTCATCTGCTGCTCGGTAACGAAATTCGGCGCCTGCATCATCAGATCCTGTGCCTTGCCGTTCAAGGGGAACAAAATCACGTCGCGGATGATCGGCTCGTCCAAGAGCAGCATCACCAGCCGATCCATACCGTAAGCCGAGCCGGCGTGCGGCGGCGCTCCAAATTTGAATGCGCTGATCATGCCGCCGAACTTGTTGTCAACCACGCTGTTGTCATAACCGGCAATTTCAAACGCCTTGTACATAATTTCCGGCTCATGGTTGCGCACCGCACCGGACAACAGTTCAACCCCGTTGCAGACAAAGTCATACTGATAAGCGAGAATGTCGAGCGGATTTTTGTTAAGCAGCGCGTCCATTCCCCCCTGCGGCATCGAAAACGGATTGTGCGAAAACTCGACCGCGCCGGTTTCCTCGTTTTCCTCATAAAAGGGAAAATCAACGATCCAGCACATTTTAAATGCATTTTCGTCAACCAGTCCGAGCTCTTCCGCAACCTTGTTGCGCAGCCGCCCGCTGAACTTGTCAAATTTGACGCCGGCGCCCGCCATAAACAGAACCGCGTCGCCCTCTTTGAGGCCGAACTTGTCTTTCAGTTCATTCATCTTTTCTTCACTGAAGAAACGGGCAATTCCCTTGGCGCCGGCAGCGGCCAGAGCCACATAGGCAATGCCGCCCATGCCCTCTTCCTTGGCAAAGGCGTCAAGCTTGTCAAAGAAAGAGCGCGGCTTGTCGGCAATGCCGGCAACCGTCATCGCCTTTACCGTCTTGCCTTCTTTGGCCAGGTTGTCATAAACGCCGAAACCGCTGTTGCCGAAAAAGTCCGTCGCATTCTGCAGCACCAGCGGATTGCGCAGATCCGGCTTGTCGGAACCGTATTTCATCATCGCTTCGCGGAACGGAATGCGGACAAACGGTGCCTGGTCAACCTTTTTGCCGTTGGCAAATTCGTTGAAAATGGTGCCGAGCGTGTGCTCAATCACGGCAAACACGTCGTCCTGAGTGGCAAAACTCATCTCCATATCCATCTGATAGAATTCACCCGGCGACCGGTCGGCGCGGGGATCCTCATCGCGAAAACACGGCGCAATCTGAAAATATTTGTCAAAACCCGACACCATCAGCAGCTGCTTAAACTGCTGCGGTGCCTGCGGCAGGGCATAAAACTTACCCGGATTAAGCCGCGAAGGCACCAGAAAGTCGCGCGCCCCTTCCGGCGAAGAAGCGGTCAAAATCGGCGTCTGATATTCGGTAAAACCCTGCTCGCGCATCAGCTGGCGGGAACGTTCAATCACCGCCGAACGCAGCAGAATGTTTTTGTGAATGCGCTCCTTGCGCAAATCGAGGAAACGGTATTTCAGACGAATTTCTTCCGGCGCGTCGTCTTCGATCGCCACCTGGAACGGCAGCACTTCGGCCTCGGAATAAACCTTCAGCCCGTCAACTTTGATTTCGATTTCCCCGGTCGGAATGTTTTTGTTAATATTTTCGCGGATCACCGCTTCGCCGTCAATGCCGATCACCGATTCAACCCGGATCCCCTGCATTTTCTCAAACAGCGGCGAGGCGCTGTCAAACACGCACTGGGTTATGCCGTAATGGTCGCGCAAATCCACAAAACACAAATTGCCGAGATTGCGTTTGCGGTGCACCCAGCCCGCCAGTCTGACTCTTTTGCCGGCATCCGCCGCACGCAGCTGCCCGCAGGTAAAATTACGATATTCGTTCATCTGAAAAACCTCAAATTTTGGTTAGCATGCGGCCTATATTAGGCCAAAACGAAACAAAATCAATAAAAAAACAAAATAATTTATTAAAACAATATTAATCATGTGCTGTTAAGCTTTTCAGTCAAAACCAACAACGGAATCAAACCATGCAGACAATCGACAACACTCAAGATCTCGGCCTGCTCTGTCAAAGGCTGGCCAAACACCCGTACATTACCGTAGACCTGGAATTTATCCGCGAAAAAACCTATTTTCCGCTGCTTTGCCTGATCCAGGTCGCCTCGGAGGAAGAAACCGCCATCATCGACCCGCTGGCGGAAGGCATCGATCTGCAAAGCTTCTTTGCGCTGATGCAAAACCGGGACGTAACCAAAGTGTTTCACTCCTGCCGGCAGGACGTCGAGATCATTTTCGAACTGTCGGGCATTATCCCGCAGCCGCTGTTTGACACTCAGGTGGCGGCAATGGTCTGCGGTTTTGGCGAAAGCATCAGTTACGAACGGCTGGTTAAAGCGATTCTCGGCATCGAACTGGACAAGACCGACCGTTTGTCCAACTGGCAGCTTCGGCCGCTTGACGAACATCAGCTGGAATACGCCGCCGGCGACGTCACCCACCTGCTCAAAATCTACCGTCATCTTAAAGAACAAATGACGGCCGGCAACCGGCTGCACTGGATTGACGAAGAAATGGAAATCCTTTCCCGCGGCACCACCTACGTCGCGCCGCCGGAAGACGCCTGGCTGAAAATTCGCCACCGCTCGCACAACGCCAGAGTGCTCTCGGCCTTAAAAGCGCTTGCCGCCTGGCGCGAATGCCGGGCAAGAGAAAAAAACGTTCCCCGGCAAAGCATCCTTAAAGACGACTTTCTGGTCATGATTGCCACCGCCTGCCCGAAGAACAAAGAAGAACTGATGCAGATCCGCGGCATGCGCAAAGACGTCGCCTCCGGACGGCTGGCCGACGAAATGCTTGACGTGCTGGAGCATATGAACGTCGACGGCAAGCTGGCCAAACAGCTCAAAAACGAAAACATCAACGCCGTACCCGCGCTTTACGAACTGTTAAAAATGCTGCTGAAAATCGTCTCCCAGCGGGAAGGCGTGGTTTCCCGCCTGATCGCCGGCGATACCGCTCTACAGAAACTGGCGGCTTACAAGAACAAAGACAACCCGGCACTTTGCGGCTGGCGGTATGAAATTTTCGGCAGCGAAGCCCTCAAACTGCGCAACGGCGAACTCTCCATCCGCTACAACCCGGAACAGAAAGACATTGAATTTACCGACGTCAATCGTGAGACGCCCGCCTGATGCGGTCGTTGATCGCCAGGCCGATGCCGTTTTCCGGGATCGGCGCCATTGCCAGCGTGCGGCTGCCGGCCAGAGCGTCGGCCCGGCGCAAAAAGGCAAACAGGTTGGCCGCAGCTTCGCACAGATCGCCGGAAGGGCTTAGATTCAAATCGCCGTCGCGGCCGCCGAAGCCGATATAAAACTCATCGTCTTCCGCCTTTTCCGCATTGATACGAAGCTTATGCCCCGGCGCATAATGGCGCAGCAGTTGTCCCGGCGCACTCGGCCGATCCGGCTCGCCGTGAGAAACCAGCACTTTTTCATTTAAAAAGTCCTCAATCTCTTCCAGCGTGGTGCCGCCGGCCCGGAGCAGAACCATATTTTTGCCGGTAACATCAAGAATGGTCGATTCCACCCCCACAGCACAGGAACCGCCGTCCAAAATCATGTCGACGGCTTCGCCCAAACCGTCATAAACGTGTTGCGCGGTGGTCGGGCTCACAGATTTGAACAAATTGGCAGAAGGCGCCACGATCGGCACTCCGCTCTGCCGGATCAAAGCCGCCGCCACCGGATGTTTCGGCATTCTGACCGTGGTTGTCGGCAGCCCCGAACAGGCCAGATCCACGCCCGGATTTTGCCCCCTGCGCTTCAAAACCATGGTAAACGGTCCCGGCCAGAAACGCCGTGCCAGCGCCAGCGCCCGCTCGTCGGCCAGGGCATAGTCCGGCAGCGCGTCAAAATCGGCGATGTGGGAAATCAGCGGATCAAAAGTCGGACGTCTTTTAACCGCAAAAATCTTTGCCACCGCTTTGGCGTCATACACGTTGGCGCCGAGACCGTACACGGTTTCGGTCGGCATGGCGGCCAAACCGCCGTTTTTAATCACTTCTGCCGCTTTGGCAATATTTTCTTCGTTTGCCTGATATATGTTGCTCATCAACTTTCTTCTCGCAAAAAATATTATGATCGGTCATAAGAAGCCGTTTGCCGGCCGCGTTTGTCAGCGGCTGCCTTTGCCGCCGCGGTGAACGAACCTGTCGGGCGTCTTTTCCCTTTTCGCATTGGGCACCAGACTACTGAACTTATAGGTCATCTCCGCCAACTTGTTAAGATAAATCAGATTTTCGCCCGACGGCCGCATCGGAAAGAGCCGCCGTTCCGGGTTGGAAAAATCGTGCGCAATGTAGGTTTCAAAGTTCAAAATACAGGCGGCATGCTCAGGTACCATGATTTTTTCAAAATAAAGCATGTCATCGCTCACTTTGGCCTGTTCCAGCTTATGCAGCCAGCGGTGAAATTTCTTTTCGATCAGACACAGTTTGTTGAAACTGTTGACTTCGCTCAAACTGGCCACATTGTTCGGCGAATAGACGGGGATGGTATGATGACGGTCAAATTCCGGCCCTTCGATTCTCTTGCCGTTCTCGTCCAAAACCACGACGTCCCAGGCTTCGCCCGTCTTGCGCATTTTTTCAACCAAAGCGTCGGTATAACGCGGATCCACCCCCCCCCGGTTCAGCATTTCCCGAAACTCGGTTTCCCGGGCATTGATAAAAGTTTTGATAAACGATTTGCGCTCACGGTAGCGGGCAAACTCTTCGCCGCAGTTGTTGCGGACAAAATCGCGGAAGTCGTTCACCTTCATGGCTTTGATCAGATTGGGCGGCAGCTGCATTTCAATCAGCCGCGCCAACACCGCTCCTTCCACCGAACGGTAAGTGGGAAACTCGCACATGTCGCTCCACGCTTTGTTTCTGTCCAGCGCTTTGACGTACTCTTCCGAAGCATGCTTCTCCAACCCGGCATTTTTCAACGCATAACGGTAATGAAAGGAAAGAAAGTTCTTGTCTACCGCATAGATGTCGCCGTTGCAGTCGTCGCGGATCAGCATTTTATACTCCGGCTCAATCGGCCGCTCGGGCGTAATCGTGCAGGCATAATTGTTGTTGTAAAGATAATGGCGCAGCAGTTCGCGCATCTGCCGTTTCGGCTCACCTTCGGGCAGCTGCCGGAAAACGTTCATCGCCTTGTTTACCGTTTCGTTGGCAAAGGCAAGATATTTCAGATATTCCACCGCTTCCCTGCGGGATTTGCTGGCCACGCCGCTCTCCTTTTGTTGAATTTTGTCACATTATAACCTCTTTTTTTCAAAAAGTCTAACAATATTAGGAGTTTTTTATCATTTAACCGCTATATTGCATCTTATCGACAACAATTCGGCCGGCTGCAGTTTTCGCCGGCGAAAGGCAAATTATCGGCAGGAGGAGAAAAAATGACCGAATTTACATTTTCAACCGGCGCCAAAAGCGCCGCCGGCGTCAAAGTCATCTTAACATCGGGCAGCGGCATCAACGCCGGAAAGTTTATTTCCGAAGAAGAAGCGGCCGCGCTCAGGGCCGCCGTCCGCAAACAGAAATTTGACGGCAAAGCGGGAACTTTCGCCGAAATATTCAACGGCAAAACCCGGATCGTCGCCGCCGGCACGGGCGCCCGGCCAAACGCGCTCGACCTGCAGATCCTCGGCGGCAAACTCTATAAGAAAATCAGCGGCGAAGAAACCGCCGCCGTTTTCATTCCCGCCGACAAAAAGAACCCGCTTTCCGCCGGCGAAACCGCGGCCGGCATAGCCCTCGGAATAGAACTCGGCGGCTACCGCTTTGACAAATATTTCACCAAAAAGCCGGCTGACAGCTACCCCAAACTGGAAAAAGTCGAATTTCTGAGCGAAACACAAATCGACGATAAGGAATTTGCCGACAACCGCGCTCTGGCCAACGCCGTCCGCTATGCCCGCGACCTCTGCAACGAACCGGCCAACAACCTCACGCCGGAAATTTACGCCGCCGACATCAAACGTCTGGATTATCTCGGCATCGACGTCACCGTTCTCGACGAAGCCAAGCTGCATGACCTCGGCATGGACATGCTGCTGTCGGTTGCCCAAGGTTCGGTCAATTCCCCGCGGGTGGCCGTGCTGCAATGGAAAGGCAAAAAAGACGCCAAAGAATTCGACCTCGGTCTGGTCGGCAAAGGAGTCACTTTCGATTCCGGCGGCATTTCCCTGAAACCTGCCGCCAACATGGGCGACATGAAAGGCGACATGACCGGTTCCGCCGTCGTTGTCGCCGCAATCAAGGCCGCCGCCCTGCAAAAACTGCCGGTTAACGTCGTCGGCGTGGTCGGCCTGGTGGAAAACATGCCTTCCGGTTCGGCAACGCGTCCCGGCGACATCGTCCGTTCAATGTCCGGGCAAACGGTGGAAATCGTTAACACCGACGCCGAAGGCCGGCTGGTTCTGGGCGACTGCCTGTGGTACATTCAGGAAAAATTCGGGGTTAAGAAAATCATCGACGTCGCCACCCTCACCGGCTCTACCATGATGACCTTCGGTTTTGAATACGCCGGCCTGTTTGCCAACGATGACAAACTTGCCGCCGAACTGACCGCATGCGGCGAAACGAGCGGCGAAAAACTGTGGCGCCTGCCGATTAACGCGGAATACGACAAACTGATGGATTCTGACATTGCCGACATGAAAAACACAGGTCCCCGGCTGGCCGGCGGCATCACCGCCGCCTGTTTCCTGCAACGCTTCATCAAAGAAGGCGTCAAATGGGCGCATCTGGACATTGCCGGCGTCGACAAAGACGACAAAGGCCATCCGCTGACGCCCAAAGGCGCCACCGGCTTCGGCGTCCGCGTTTTGAACTGTCTGTTAAGAAAAACGAAATAACAAACGCCGTTTTCCACCCGGCAAAAGCCTCCGGACAACTTCCGGAGGCTTCGCTTTTCAAACGACCGGCACCGCCCGAGGCCGCACAACACCGGGAGCTGTATTTTCTCCCCCTGCCGAAAACGGACGGCACGGCTTTTTTGAGCCCTTAGCGCAAAACGGCAGCCGGAAACTGCTGCCGGACACAAATTACATATTTTCCAGATCTTTGCCTTTTCCTCTCGGCAAATACGGGTTTTTCCGGTCTTCTTCGGCAGCCACTTGCAAAAACTTCTTCGCACCGTCGGAAAGTTCAACGCCGCTGTTTTCCAGATCCTTCCTGATCTCATAACCGGAAGCGGTCAATACCCTGTTTCCCTTACGATCACCGTTTGCAATAACCATATCGCAAGGGTTGTTGTTGCCGATGGCCTCATCTCCCATAAAAGTCACCAAACCGCCTTTGGCCACAAATTGCACCTCTCCCCACGAAGCTTGCAGATACATGTCGTTTTCGGCAACCATGGCTTTTCTCCGTTCACCGCCCACGGTATGGGCTTTGGCGGTTTCGCCGGGCATCATCTCGGCAAATGTTCTGCCGTCGTCAAGTATATAATTGTTGCTGCCGGCTTTCTCCGGTTTTTTCGCATATTGATCGGGAGAACCGTCAAGGCATTTGCGGCTGTCAATCGCAAAGCCTTCTTTTGCCACATTGCTTGTTTCCTCAATAACCCGTCCGTCGCGCGCCAGCGTTTTGGTCTGCACTTTTTCGCCGCCGACGGCTTTGGTCAGATCAACCGGGATACCGACCTTTTCAACATCAAACAACATACCGCCGTTTTCTTTGGCATATTTCAAAATTTCCTCTTGTGACAAAGGATTTTCGGCACTGGAAGCCCTTAAAACGGTATCCGCGCTCTTCCCTTTTCTCTCGGCCAGTTTTCCTCTTAAGTCATCAATTTTACTCATTGTTTAATCTCCTTAAAATTAACCGGAAAAAGGACCTCCCGAACAACGCGTCCGGCAAATGCCGTCGCACTCAAAGGATCCTTTTTTTGGCCGTAAAAAAGGAATGCGGAAGATTTGTAAAAAAGATAGACGAAAGAATATATTAAGTGACTTTTAACGGAAAAAGTGATACGATAAGTTTGCGTAGCAAAAAAAGGATCCTTTTTTTGCGATCCTCCGAAAGAAAGGATAAAATATTTTTTTTGTCTTTATAACAACCCGTTATCGCACTTAAAACAAGCCGGAAAAAGCCCCGCGTAAACGCGGGGTTCTTCATATGCCGGGTATACCCGGCAGGCCCGCCGCACCAACCTGTGTTATGGTAAAACGCAGGGTTCTCCGCGGATATACCCCTCAAGTTGCCGGCAAATGTCTGAAGAACCTGTGACGGTCTGACAGGGCGAGGATGAGCTGCCACTCGTAAACGGGGTAAAATCCTTTGTCAACCGACTTTGCGCCGCACCTTTTTTTAACCGGTTTCGAATATACCCGGCTGTCTTTTGGATATTCTTTCCGGTTGTACCGACATAGAGCGCCCTTTACACCAAAATTCCCGGTTACGATAACGAAATTTTGCATCTTTCCAACATATCGACAAACTACTCTCAGCCCATAATCAAACTTACGGAATATTCAGGCCATAGGGCAGGCATGCGTCTCAACAATACCTGTTCCTTTCCGTCGGCATAATTTCCAAGTGCAGTTCCTGTTTCCAAACGTCTGCCGCCGTAAAATGCCTTGCTGCGATATTTCTGGGCGAAAACAACATGGTATTTCTGGGTTCCATGCCGTATGTGCCATCGTATGCACGTTCATTAAAAACTCCTTTACTCTCATATCTAAGATCGTGGACAGACTGTCTTTACGACAAGAGCAAAGGAGTTTTTTATTCGCAAAGAGTAAGGCATAAAAAACTACAAGAGAAACAAGGAAGAAGAGGAAAGAAGGAGAAAGAGGAAAAAAGAAAAAAAGGGAAAAACCAAAAAGAAAAAGACGGAAAGGGAGGAAAAAGGAAGAACAAAAAAAAACGGGAAAGAAAAAGGGAGAAGAGCGAAGAAAAAAACAGAAAAGGAAAAAAGAGAAAAGCAAAGCGGGAAAGATAGAGAGAGCAAAAAAAGGAAGAACAAAAAAAACGGAAAAGAAAAAGGGAGAAGAGCAAAGCGGGAAAGATAGAGAGAGCAAAAAAAAGGAAGAACAAAAAAAAACGGAAAAGAAAAAGGGAGAAGAGCAACAAAGAAAACGGACAAAGAGGAAAAAGAAAACCGAAAACGGACGAAGAGCAACACGGAAAAAACATAAGCTCTCCTCAAACATACATCAGGCGCGGGGTTTCACGGTACAAAAAAATGCGGGAGGTTAAAACCTCTCGCATTTTTCAAACACGTCGCAAAGCCGTTCTTACTGTTTTACCCGGCTTTGATAATCAACGACCGCCTTCAGGAACTTGTCTTCCTCCATATAGCGTCCTTTGACAAGGATCTCCGGAGAAACCAACCCTTCTGCTGCCAGCTTATACCCCATGTTCAGGGTGTTTTCCAGCTGCTGGGCATCCCACGCCTTGCCGCTTGCGCCTTCGTCGTAAGCGTCAAGCATCAGCGCGCGGATCACCTTCAGCACCGCGGAAACGGTTTCGTCCGTTCCGCACAATTCCGCCATCACGTTCGGATAGGAATAGGCCAGGAACAAAGGCGCCAGCGCCTTGTATTCAGCAGGATAACTTCCCAGATTCGGCAACGCGAAACGGGTTTTTCCGTGTTCGCGGAAAAGATGCGCCACGCCGTTGGCAAGCGTTAAGTCCGCAAGCTGCATGTCCAGCCGGTCATAACTGAAAATCCGGAGATTTTCGTTAACCCGGCGGCCGATTCGCTCTTCCGCTATCACGCCTTGCGAAACCATGGCTCCGTAAGCCGCGGAAGAAAACATCTTCGGCTCTATGTCGGCAATGCGCACCCACGCGTTGGCAACATCCTGCAAACCGAACGAAAATTCGGTTGCCACCCGCATCTGATAGAGCGGATAGGTCACGCAGATCAGGTTTACGTCTTCTCTGACGCCGTAATGTGCCAGAGTTTCCTTAACCAACTCGATGTTTTCCGCCGTCGAAGTATCTTTCGGCGTCATCAGCAGTTT
>ERZ773148.1260-NODE-1260-length-21226-cov-5.038024_pt1 | contig 21226 bp, 19 predicted proteins | sample MGYA00580846_ERZ773148 | MGnify/ENA primary metagenome ERZ773148 (study PRJEB29015, sample SAMEA2737879) | human gut metagenome | biome: human gut; feature: human-associated habitat; material: faeces | place: China | collected 2012 ... | reverse complement strand
TGGTTATCCAGGCGGCCAGCGTTTCAACACACCTGCCGACCTGCGCACCCGCAAGAACGGTATCGACAAGATGCTGCGCCATGCCATCAAGGGCATGCTCCCCAAGGGTCCCCTTGGCCGTTCACTCATGGACAACGTCTACATCTTCGAGGGTGCAGAGCATGACAAGGCAGCACAGAAGCCAAAGAACATCGACATTAACCAGTACAAATAAAGCATAACAGAGATGGAAGTTATCAACGCAATCGGCCGCCGCAAGAGCGCCGTAGCCCGCGTTTACCTCACAGAGGGCACCGGTAAGATCACAATCAACAAAGAAGATATAGAGAAGTATTTCCCCTCAGCCATCCTGCGCTACGTCGTGCGCCAGCCGCTGCAGCTCCTCGATGCCGCTGAGAAATACGATATCAAGGCCAACCTTGACGGTGGAGGTTATACAGGCCAGAGCCAGGCGCTCCGCCTCGCTATTGCCCGTGCACTGGTTAAGATCAACGCCGAGGACAAGAAGAACCTCAAGGACCATGGATTCCTCACACGCGACAGCCGTGCTGTAGAGCGTAAGAAGCCAGGTCAGCCCAAGGCTCGTCGTCGCTTCCAGTTCAGTAAGCGATAAAATTTCGTTTAGCATCCAAACGGGCGGGATCCTTTTGGCTACCCGCCTGCTGGTTCTAACAAGAATTAAAAGGAAAGTAAACAATTTAATCAAGAAAAGAAAATGTCAAGAACATCATTTGACCAGCTGCTTCAGGCAGGTTGCCATTTCGGCCATCTGAAGCGTAAGTGGAACCCAGCTATGCGCCCCTACATCTTCATGGAGCGTAACGGCATTCATATCATCGACCTCAACAAGACCGTCGCCAAGATTGACGAGGCTGCCGAGGCTCTGAAAGCTATCGCCAAGAGCGGCCGCAAGATTCTCTTCGTGGCTACTAAGAAGCAGGCCAAGGATATCGTTGCCGAGAAGGCTGCTTCCGTCAACATGCCTTACGTCATCGAGCGCTGGCCGGGCGGTATGCTCACCAACTTCCCCACTATCCGCAAGGCTGTGAAGAAGATGGCCAACATCGACAAGATGATGAACGACGGCACATTCTCTAACCTCTCTAAGCGTGAGCTGCTGCAGATCAACCGCCAGCGCGCTAAGTTGGAGAAGAACCTCGGCTCTATCGCCGAACTGACCCGTCTGCCGTCTGCACTCTTCATCGTTGACGTGATGAAGGAGCACATCGCCGTCAAGGAGGCTAACCGCTTAGGCATCCCTGTGTTCGGTATCGTGGATACCAACTCTGATCCCCGCAACATTGACTATGTCATTCCTGCCAACGACGACGCTAAGGACAGCGTAGAGGTTATCCTCGACGCTTGCTGCGCTGCTATCGCTGAGGGTCTGGAGGAGCACAAGGCTGAGAAGGCTGACGACAAGGCTGCTGCTGAGCAGCAGGATGAGGCCGCTGAGGGCCGCCGCCACGCTCGCCGTGCACGCCGTGACGAGGCTGCTGAGGAGGCTCCTGCAAAAGAGGCTGCTCCCGCTGCTGAGGAAGAGGCTCCCGCCGCTGAGTAAAGCATAACAGAATCAATCAAATACGGGCCTGATAGGCCAAAACCTATTAGGCCTTTTTCAAATCTTTAAGAAAGGAAATAACACAATGGCTGTTACAATAGAAGACATCAAGAAGCTTCGTGCTATGACCGGTGCTGGCATGAAGGACTGCAAGAAGGCCCTGACAGAAGCCAACGGTGATCTCGACAAGGCTGTCGAGCTCGTCCGCGAGCGCGGTCTGGCCATCGCTGCCAAGCGTAGCGACCGTACCACAAGCAACGGTTGCGTACTCGTTAAGAACGTCAACGGCTTTGCCGCTATGATCGCTCTGAAGTGCGAGACTGACTTCGTTGCCAATGGTGCTGACTACATCGCCCTGACTCAGGAGATTCTCGATGCCGCTATCGCCGCCAAGGCTCAGACGCTTGACGAGGTCAAGGAGCTGAAGCTCGCTGAGGGTATCACTGTCCAGGAGGCTGTCACACGCCGCTCCGGTGTCGTCGGTGAGAAGATGGAGCTCGATGGCTACAATGTCCTTGAAGGCGAGAACATCTCTGTCTACGACCACATGCGCAAGCACACACTCGGCACAATGGTACAGCTCTCTGAGGCTAACGAGGAGGCTGGCTACAAGGTTGCCATGCAGGTGGCTGCCATGAAGCCTGTAGCTCTCGACGAGGCCAGCGTTCCCCAGTCTGTCAAGGACGAGGAGCTGCGTATCGCTATCGAGAAGACCAAGGAGGAGCAGATTGAGCGCCAGATCGTCGGTGCACTGAAGAAGGCCGGCATCAACCCCAACCTCGTTGACAGCGACGACCACATCGCTTCCAACGTTGCCAAGGGCTGGCTCACTCAGGAGGACGCTGACAAGGCTCAGCAGATCCGCAAGGAGGTCGCTGAGACCGCTGCTGCCAACCTCAAGGAGCAGATGATTCAGAATATCGCCAAGGGCCGTATGGCTAAGTTCTACAAGGACAACTGCCTCGTAGACCAGGAGTTCCAGTTCGGTGACGACGGCGAGAAGCTGAGCGTTGCCCAGTGGCTCGACAAGCAGCAGAAGGGCCTGAAGGTTGTCGCCTTCAAGCGTTTCAGCCTCTCTGCTGACTAATTGCTTCGACAACAGAAAAACTTTATAGTGAAGCCGTGGACGCAAGAGCGTCCACGGCTTTTCTTATTAATTGATAAACTATAACTCGAATGTGAGGCCATTATTCAAAAAGAGCCGAAGGAGAAACCTTTAGAAAATCCCCGACAGGCATACCGCCACAGTCCTGCAACACTTGCTTGACCATTGTCGATTTACCTACTTGGCGCGGATCTACTACGGCTTGGATAAAGCGACGTGGCCCTTGTTTCCGACTTAAAAGAATATTATACTGAACCTTTTATACATAATATGTACTTTTGTGGCAAAGATAGGCAAACATTCTCAAATTCGCAACAGAATATTCTCAAAAGTTTACCAGTAAATTCTCAATTCTCACACTAATAATTCTCAAAAAGGGGTACGCTAACATTCCACCATCATCAAATCTATCCTTTTTGCTTAAGTAGGCAACAAGAATGGCTATTGCTATGATGGGACCAAAATATCCGATAGGAATTCAGGGGATTGAGAAGCTGCGATGCAGCGACTTCAAATATGTACTCAAGTATGAAGCGAAATACTGATTGATGACAGAGGTTATGCCAAGCCGAATGCACTTGACAAACGCAAGCTCTACAAGATTGGCGTCAACTTCTCAAGGAAGAAACGGTGCATCAAGGAGTGAGAAGTAAGAGAAGGAAATAAATAAAACATATCATAACTTGTTGGTTAAGCCTAAAAGCCGTATCTTTGCAACCGCAAAAGAAAAAATCCATCCAATGAAAATTTCCCTTATCATCTCCACCTATAACTGGCCCCAGGCCTTGAACCACTGCTTAAACAGCGTGCGCCTTCAGGCGCGTATGCCCGACGAAGTCATCATTGCAGATGACGGTTCTAAGGATGAAACCCGCGACATGATAGCCGAACAAGCGAAGACCTTTCCCTGCCCGCTATATCATGCCTGGATACCTGATGAGGGGTTTAGATTGTCGAAATCACGAAACAACGCCATCCGCAATTATTGCTCCGGCGACTATGTTATTTTCATCGACCAAGACATCATCCTCGACCGGCATTTCACCGCTGACCACGAGCGTATCGCCGAAGAGGGATACTTTGTCTGTGGCGGAAGGGCGAAATTAGAGAAGACAATCACTGACCGCCTGACGACAGGCGAGAACATCCACTTAGGATTCTTTACCCAAGGTGTCAGCCGAAAGTTGAACACTGTCCATGCGCCTTGGCTGCATGGGCTGACCCGCAACATGTATTCCTCACGCCCGCTTTACGGCCGCGGCGCCAATATGGCGATGTGGGCAAAGGACCTTAAAGCCGTCAACGGCTTCGATGAGGATATCATGGGGTATGGTGGCGAGGATGTCGACCTGTTCAACAGACTGTTGAACAGTGGCGTTAAAAAGAAATACGCCCAATTCTGCGCCATTGAATACCACCTCTGGCACAAGCGCGGACAGCTGACAGAAGCTAAGGCCGTAAAGAACTTTGCCATAGAAGGAAAGACAAGCTGCGTGCACGGACTGGAAGATCGCACTATCTGAATATCACATGGAACAAATGGGAGAGCCGCGCTATCTGATAGTAGAGTGTTGGTAACGGACAAGAACGAAAGACAAACTTTCTTGTAGCTTCATCCTGATAACGGTCTTTTTTCAGAATATTTCCAGCCAACCGCTTCTTCTTATTAAAGAGAGTGGAGCGAGCGCCCAGATTATTTTTTTCAAGATAGCTAATAACTTTATAGTCCTCTATATCGTTGGTGCCATTCAAAATAGCCTTGGACGTAGCGGTGAAACCACGACGGAAGAAATTCAGCGGTTTCGAGACCACCGCCACATTTCCCTGCTGAGCTATTTCTATCCAAAACAACCAATCACCAGATTGTCTGTAGTCTGTAAACTGTCGGTCAATATTTAAAGCCACATCTCTTGAGAAGATGGCAGAACTGGCATTAGCGACACGATTTCCTAAAGTTAGATATTTCTTAATAAACTTTTTACCATCACTCACCTCGTCCTGATGGAAAAGTTTGTTCTGGCAGATACCTATCTCCTTTCCATCATTGTCCACCCACATAGAGCGCGAAAAACATAACACGCAATTGTTGGCAACATATAAATTTACGAGCGTACTAAGAAAATCCGGCTCACAATAATCATCGGCCTCAGCAAGCCAAACAATATCTCCTTTAGCCAATGAAATTCCTTTCATCCACTGTTTGATAGGTGAGCCGGTATTCTGCTCATTCCTCACAATCTGGCTGACATGAGGATTGTCTGCATACTGACTGATGACCTCCATGCTATTGTCAGTAGAACAATCATCAAGGATAATCAACTCAAAATGGGAATATGTCTGCTGAAGAATACTGTCTATACGTTGGCGAAGAAATCGCGCATAGTTATAGTTAGGAACGATGACGCTGACGAAAGGAGTCTGACTCATAAAGAACGTGATTTATTGATAATATTTGCAAAGTTAATGGTTTTAAAAGTCTCAAACAAATAAAATCATTCATATTATTAAATAATCGTTATCTTTACTTTGCTGATTGATAATAATGCTATACCTTTGTGGCAATAACACTACAGGGTATGATAAACGAGAACTACAAGGTATCTATATTAACACCAGTCTATAATGTTTCCAACTATATCGAGCGCTGTGCACGTTCGCTCTTCGAGCAGACCTATGACAACCTCGAATTCATTTTTGTCAACGACTGTACGCCAGACAACAGCATGGAGATTCTTGCTCGTGTGATAAAAGATTATCCACAGAGAAAAGAACAGATAAAAATCATGCATAACCCCCATAATATGGGGGCTGCGGCCGTAAGAAACCTGCTATCCAAACTTGCTACAGGAAAGTTTACTTTAAGTGTAGATGCTGATGATTGGATAGAGAAGGATACGGTAGAGAAACTCGTTAATAAGCAGATACAAACTGATGCTGATATAGTTTCTGCCAATGCTATTAAAGAAGGATCCCCAACAAAGCAAAAAATGATTATACCTCAAACACAAGATCCGCACAAAATGATAATGACGCTTCTTAAGCCATCAAATCAGCAAATTTGGGGTAGACTAATAAGAACATCCATTATTAAAAATATAAACGGAGCCAAGAACAATCTGGATAATGGAGAAGATATGCTTATTATGGCACAGCTACTTTACTACTCAAAAAAAACAGCAAATGTAAATGAGTACCTGTATCACTACTTTATTAATAATCATAACTCTTTGACTCACATTGGATGGAAGAATAAGGTAAGTTCCAAGGCAAGAATTCAGGTCATTCAAAATAGCATCTTGGTAAGAGACTTCTTCAAAGGAAAAGATAAAGAACTTGAAGAACAAGCCAACAGACATATTGCCTATCAGATATGGGACTCATCCAAGCATTGTGCACGCCGTGATAAGCAAGCGTTTAAACAGATGTGGGCATACAGAAAATATGTAGATGGCAATCCATTCCTTAGCTTTGCAGGGAAATGGGGCAAAATAGGAGTCTTTTGGCGAAGCCATTACTACTGCGTATCGTTTATCAGATGATACAGGATAACAGATTTCAGAATCTCGCAGCCTTAGGCTGCCTACTGTTTTCCATATACCAAAAGCATCATCGGAATCAAGAAAATAAATAATAGATTTCTCTACCAATCTCAGAGAGTTTACCCAAGTTTGCAGATTCCCTCACTTATTTATAATGTGTGACGTTAGACTTTCTAATACATGAACCCCACCAGCCACAAGGGCAGCTTGTGGCCGTAAGGGTATTCTATGTCGTCAGCAAGAATATAGGAGTCAGGGATGTCAGCTATTTGCTTAAACGTCTTGTCTGCTCCTCCCACTTCAAAGATTATCTTGCCATCTATGCGGAAGTCACCAGTCTGCTTGCCATATTCCACAGTATGCCCATATTTGAGCTGATTGACAGCGAAAGTCTCCCGCACCGTTCCTATCTTGACAGGATTGGAGGCTAAAGCATAAATCATATTGGGATTTTCCAAGTACTAAAGTTTCCCACCCTCAAAAAGCAAGCTTAAAATAACAGTTTCTCAATAATTATTGGTAACTTTGTAGTGTCCAAAAACAATGATTATCAATAAATTAAAGAGAAACTGTTATGAATGCAAAATTAGAAAATTTTAGTGAGATATCCAAACTCTTGAGTGTTAAAAGCAAGATGAGCGGTGATATTCTTTCACTATTCTCAAAATTCGGTCTTGGACATCTTCTCTGCAGGCTATCCTTGGAGAAGCACGATGGAATTTCAGCCGTTCAATTAATCCTTTCCCTTTGTCTTTTCCGCATTAACGGCGAGACAATACACTCCATATACAAGAAGAACTTCTATCATCTTCTCGAAACTGGAAAGAACTGTTATTACCGAATGATGGTCCGTCAGGCAATGGACTGGCGCCGTCTGCTCAATTATACAGTCCTTCGCTTTGAGAGCCTACTTCGAAAGAATGGCATCAAGACTGAGAGTGAGGACTCCTGCGTCATATTTGACGACACGACGCTGGGAAAGACAGGTAGGAAGCTGGAGCATATAACCAAGGTCTTCGACCATGTAAAGATGAACTATGTCTTGGGATACAAGCTGCTCCTGTGTCTGTTCTTCGACGGCAAATCCTCCCTGCCGTTTGACTTCTCCATACACGAGGAACTTGGGGACAAAGGAGACGGTGGACTAGGGAAGAAGGCCCTCGGCAGAAGATTCTCCAAGAAGCGCACAAAGGGAAGCCCGGCATATGAGCGGGAAAAGGAATGCGGCATGAGCAAGATGGACTCTGCTGTAAGAATGCTACAACGCATGTGGAAGTGTGGTCTCCGCCCCCATTACGCCTTGGCGGACAGTTGGTTTGCCTGTGAGAAATTCATCGCCGCAATCAGGAATATAGGCAATGGAGCCATACATTACATCGGCCTTGCCAAAATGGGAAATACGAAATACCTCGTCGAGGGCAAGAAGCACAATGCCGCAGAACTCGTTGCAAAATACACAAGACGGATTAAACACTGCCGCAAGTACAAGTGTCAGTACATTATGCTCAGGGGGCACTTGGGTGACATACCCGTCAGAATATACTTGATTAGGTATGGACACAAGCAGACTTGGAACATCATGCTCAGCACGGACCAGTCAATGGCTTTCGTGCGTGCCTTTGAGTTGTACCATGTACGCTGGAACATTGAAGTGGTCAACAAGGAAACGAAAGGATACCTCGGACTCGGTTCGTATATGGGCAGGGACTTTGACGGCCAGATTGCCGATGCGACGCTTTGCTACATTACATACATTGTGATGTCGTTGGAAAAGCGAATGTCTGACTATGAAACCATGGGCGAGTTGTTTGCCAACATGGAGGAGGATGTCATGGCACTTACACTATGGAAACGCATACTGAAATGTGTCGAAAGGCTGCTCGCTTCACTTTGTGAGGTACTTGGATACTCCGTTGACGAGATAGAGCAGTTGATTGTTACCGACACAGAAATGCGAGAGAACTTTGAAATTATGGCCAAAGCATTAGAAGACAGGCAACAAAATGTGCATGTAGTTGAAAACACATTTTAAGTAAGTGTTAATTCCCAGTGTTTATGGGCACTCACGAAGCGATTTAAGCCGAGAGTGCCCATAAAATAGGGGGTGGGAAACTTCAGTCCAAGTATATTTTATCTGGTTTCTGCATCTTCTTTACAGAAACAAGATCAGCATAAAGAAGATTGAGAAGGTCTGCCCGCCCCAAATCAGCAAGATACTCCAATGTGGTATTACGATGCACACCTATCAATGCCGAGAGTTTGGAAATGTCCACTTCAAAAGGAACAGACGTAGCAAGTATACCTAACAGAGCTTTTATCTTCCTTGTGTTGCCAGCGTCAACACCACAGAGCTGTGGTAATTCCGTCTCTATTACGAAGTTGGCCACTTGTTCCATAGTCGTGTAGTAGTCTCTTTGATTCTCCATATAATATGGATAATAACCATACTGAAGATAATCCTTAAAAAGGGGCAGCGGCTTGCAGAAGCCATTAACCTTAGCGCAAATATTTTCAGGATGCTCCAGTAACTCATCAAGTGTACAAGGTGCGATATCTATCTGATGATAGAAGAGCAAATATTCTCTAAATGACAGTCCCTGCATGGTGTAACCAACACAACGACGCGACAAGTCAGCATCTGCATTAAGGATATTAAGCAGTGAAGAACCTGAAACAACAACACGCATGTCTGGATAAAGGTCATATATTTCCTTTATCTCACGACTCCAGTGAGGATACTTGTGGACTTCATCAAGAAAGAGGTGCTTTCCACCCTGCTTGTAAAACTCCTCTGCCAAATCTATCAGGCGATGCTCAGTGAAATAAAGCGAATCCAAGCTACAATACAACACCTCGTGGCTATAGGCTGGATAATGCTGTTTGATATATTGCAGCATCAAGGTGGTCTTCCCCACTCCACGCGCACCCCGTATAGCTATCAGACGGGCATCCCAATTCACATGATGCATCATCTGTCTTACTAAATGATCTGAAGTAAGAGCCAACAATCTGTTTTGTCTTGCGAAAAGTGCTTCCATAGTTATCTTTATTCTCTTTGTTGGCAAAGATAATACTTTTCAGCCAATACTACAAGCAATATCAAGAGAAAGTGCTGTCTGCAAACAGCATTTTCTGTACAAAAGTGCTGTTTACAAACAGCAATATAGGTAATTTCCTCATTAAAATTACGAAATATGCTGTCTGAAAACAGCATTTCACAAGCAAAAGTGCTGTCTGCAAACAGCACAGGTTACTTTGTTTACCATGTTACTATGTCCGATCGCCCAAAAAATACATTTGTTTACTATGTCTATCTGTTACATGTACGACAACAATAAAGGCTGCGGAAAATCTCGCAGCCTTTATTGTTGTCGTACGCGGATTCGAACCACGACAAACAGAACCAAAACCTGTTGTGCTACCATTACACCATACGACAATCAGTAATGCAAAGGTAAGCCTTTTTCCCCGACAAACCAAATAAATGAAGATTTATTTTTCAATAGAAGGATTGTTTTCCTCCAAATCGCCGTCTCCATCGGCATGCCACTGCCCGGCATAGCTCAGAGAGGCCACACTGATGCGTACACCACCCGCCTGCTGCAACTGTGCGGCGAGTGCGCAGATCGTTGCACCTGTCGTCACCACATCGTCGATGACAAGCAGATGACGTCCACGGACAGCCGATGGCCTGACAAGCTCAAAGACCGCATCGACGTTCTCGGCCCTGTCTAACCGGCTCTTCGTTGTCTGACTTCCCTCAAAGCTCTTGCGGCGTACCACCTTCTTTAATATTGGCAACCCCGTGGCATCGTGTATGCCCAAGGCTATCATCGCACTTTGGTTATAGCCACGCTCTTTCAATCGTTTCTTTGCCAAAGGAACAGGGAGAAGCGCATCAATATCAGCAAAGAAGTTCTTCTCCGACATCATGCGACCCATGAGATAGCCCATCTCAATGCCAATATCAAAGAAGCCAGCGTACTTCAACTGATAAACGGCCTTAGCGGAATCGGCATGCGACAAATGATACATCAGCGCAAAAGCCTTCTGGAAGTCCTTCACCCTGCCCCAGAAGACCTTTGCCATGTTGTTCTCATAAGGATGGTCGAGAAAACCCGTAAGCGGGAGATGGGCCAGACAGACTGTACAGATGATATGCTCAGACGCATCCAACCGTCTGCCACAGATGCAGCACATACGTGGTGCTATCAGGTCAAAGAACTCCCGTATCATCGTTTACTGCTCTTTGCGCGCTACGGTCTTGCCGTTGACAATCTCGTATCGGCGGTCGAACTCCTCCTTGGTGCGCTTCCAACGGTTGTGCGTCCAGAGATAATACTGAGGCGCCTCTCTGACGCTCTGCTCCAACATCGTGAAGAAACGGCGCGTAATCTCACCCTGCGGCAGGCTGTTAGGATCGTCGGTGATAAGGATATACTCCACCTTGTAACAGCCCCGGCGAGGTCTTGTCATCCGAAGGAAGTAAACGACATCGTTCATCTTCCGCTCAATACGCTCAGCACCAGTAAAGACAGGAGTATAGGGATGGTTGAGAAACGGCAGCCACAGATGGATGTTGGTCCATTTAGGCGCCTGGTCGGCGATATAGCCACTGAGACTATAGATGCCCTGCTGCTTCCAGCGTATCAGCTGCCGCAGGATATCCTTCTTCGGCGTAGGCACTCCCGTAGGCGGAAACTCACGGAGCTTGTAGAAGACATAATCCATGGCCTTGCTGTGCAGCGGGTCATAGATGAGACACTGACGCCGCTCCGGATTCATGTCTTTGCCAACATGAGAAAGCCACTCCCAGTTGCAATAATGTCCAAGCATAGCCGAAGTGTTCCGTCCCTTGCGAAACCAAGCCTCATGAACCTCAGGGTTGACGACAATCAATCGCTTGTCGAGCTCGCGACGACTGATGCTCAGCAGTTTGATGGCTTCGAAGAAATAGTCGCAGAACCAGCGGTAGAACTTCTTCTCTATGGACTTCACCTCTTTCACAGACTTTTCGGGGAAGGAGGTTGACAGGTTCCGCCTCACGATGTCACGTCTATACCTTATTATATAGTAAAGGACAAAGGCAAAGACATCGGAGAGGCCATAGAGCACCCGCAGGGGGAGCAGACTCACTGTATAGAAGAAGTAGTATGCAAACTTTGTCATTATCAATATTCATTGTAGGACCCAGCGGCATGGGTCCTGTCATTTACTGTTGCATGTCGTGGAGCTTGCGGTAATAGCCGTCAATGGCCATCAGCTCATCATGCGTACCGCGCTCTACAATCTGGCCGTCATGAATGACACATATCTCATCACTGTTCTTAATGGTGGAGAGACGATGGGCGACAGCTACGGTGGTACGCGTCTTCATCAGCCGGAAGAGTGCATCCTGCACCAAGCGCTCACTCTCGGTGTCGAGAGCCGACGTGGCCTCATCAAGGATAAGAATCGGCGGATTCTTCAGAATGGCACGTGCGATACTGATGCGCTGGCGCTGTCCACCGGAGAGACGGCCGCCACGGTCGCCGATGTTGGTGTCGAAGCCATTCTCCGTCTCCATGATGAATTCATAGGCATTGGCTATCTTCGCGGCCCGGATGACTTCCTCGTCGGTAGCGTCGTCCTTTCCAAACTTGATGTTGTTTTTGATAGTATCATTGAAGAGGATAGCCTCCTGGTTGACATTGCCTATGAGCGCACGCAGGTCATGAATGCCCAAATCCTTGACATTGATGCCGTCGATGAGCACCTCTCCCTCCTGGACATCATAATAACGCGGGATGAGGTCGACAAGTGTCGACTTGCCACTGCCACTCTGCCCCACCAGTGCCACGGTCTTTCCTTTGGGAATAACAAGGTTGATGTCTTTCAGCACATAGTGACGCTCCGCGGTCTTGTTGTCAGTGTAGGCAAACGAGACATGACGGAATTCTATCTGGTGCTCAAAACTCTTGATGTGTATGGGGTCTGCTTTCTCCTTGATTTCGATGTCAGCCTTGAGAATCTTGTCGATACGCTCCATGGAGGCAAGGCCCTTCGGAATGTTGTAGCTGGCTCTGGAAAAGTCCTTCAAGGGGTTGATGATGCTGTAGAGGATGACGAGATAATATATAAATGTGGGACCGTCGAGCAACGCCTTGTTCAATACCAAGATACCGCCAAACCACAAGACGACAATGATCATCAGTGTTCCTAAGAACTCCGACATGGGATGCGCCATCTGCTGACGAATCGTGACTCGGAGCAGCTGCGTGCGGTAGGCAGAGTTGATATTGTCGAAGCGGGCGTTCATCTTCTTCTCTGCATTGAAGGCCTTGATGATACGAAGTCCACCTAACGTCTCCTCTACCTGACTCATGGTATCACTCCACAGCTGTTGGGCGTAGATACTTCTCGACTTCAGCTTGCGGCCGACAAAGCCCATAAACCAGCCAAAGACAGGGACGAAGACGATAGTGAACAGCGTCAGCTGCCAGGAGATGACGAGCAGCGTGACAAAGTATGCCACTATCAGGATAGGATTCTTGAAGAGCATGTCGAGCGACGACATGATGCTGTTCTCCACCTCCTGCACGTCGCCACTCATGCGTGCGATGATGTCACCCTTGCGCTCGTCGCTGAAGAATGACAGCGACAATGACGTTATCTTATGATACAACTGGTTGCGCATGTCGCGCACCACACCGGTACGGATAGGCATCACAGCCGCCGAGGAGAGGAAGTAGGCCGTCGTCTTGAGAAAGGTCATGAAAGCCAAGAAAAGACCTATGACAAGCAGTGTGGTCGTAGCACTGGTGGAGATGACCATCTGCTGCACATAATATGACATATTATTCTGCAACACCTCTTTGGCGTTATCCCAGTCCCAAGCCATCAAGTCATTGGCCCTGATGCCACCGTCGACCTGGAAGAGAATCTGCAGGATGGGGATGAGGGCAGCAAAGGAGAAGATGTTCAGCACCGCCGAGAGGATGTTGAAGATTATCGACAGCGCAAGGTACTTCTTATACGGAGGCAGGAAGCGCTTTAATACTTGCAGGAACTCTTTCATCTTTCTTCGTGTTTAGTCTGGCTGTGACGTCGTGCCAGCCGTATGTTCACTGTCCATGGGAGTAGCTATCAGCGTTGCTGCCGTGCTGCCCGTCACCTTCACGCGGACCGTGTCACCAATATGGTATCTGCCCTTGGGGATGATGACGGCCTTGTTCTGCTGCGTGCGACCCATCAACTGATCATGGCTACGCTTGGCAAAACGCTCTACAAGAATCTCAAATTCCTTGCCTTCATCCGCTTTATTGCGCTCAGCCGAAATCTCTGTCTGCAAGGCTATCAGCTCGTTCAGACGACGGATCTTATCTTCCTCAGGGACATTGTCGGGGAGATGTTTGGCAGCATAGGTGCCAGGGCGCTCAGAATATTTGAACATAAATGCAGAGTCGAAGCGCACCTCACGCATCAGCGACAGCGTCTCCTCGAAGTCGGCCTCGGTCTCATCATGGTAACCCACAAAGACATCGGTAGAGAGACCGCAGTCAGGAATGATACGGCGGATGGCCTCCACCTTGCGCAGATAGTCCTCACGCGTGTACTTACGGTTCATGTCGCGCAGCACTTTTGTACTGCCACTCTGGAAGGGGAAATGGATATGATTGCAGAGGTTAGGCTCTTCCGCAATGGCATGGAGAATATCTTCTGACATGTCCTCGGGATTACTCGTGGTGAAGCGCACACGCATGTCTGGCACAGCTCTGGCCACCTTACGCAGCAACTCGGCAAAGGAGCAGACATGCAGTTCCTGACCACCCTCTTCCTCGATGATAATGCCATTCTCCGGTCGTTTGCCATTGGGCAGAAGTCCATAGCTGTTGACATTCTGCCCAAGGAGTGTCACCTCTTTGAAGCCTCTGTCATGAAGGTCGCGGACCTCTGCCAAGATGCTCTCCACGTCGCGGGAACGCTCGCGGCCACGCGTGTAAGGCACGATACAGTAGTGGCAGAAGTTGTTGCAGCCACGCATGATACTCACGAAGCCGCTGACCTGATTGCCGCCAATACGCGTGGGGATGACATTACGGTAAGTCTCTGTGGTAGAAAGCTCCACATCGACGGCAGGCTGACCGACCTCAGCGGCGGCCATCATCTCCGGAAGATTCATGTAGGCGTCGGGGCCACATACAATATTGGCATGGTGATTCTCGATGAGATCGTTCTTCACACGCTCGGCCATACAGCCTAACACACCAAGGATGGGGCGTGGCGTGGCCTTCCGGCCGCCGGCCTCACCCTGCTCATGGGCATGCGCTTTCTGCAAGGCAAAGAGCTGGTCGAGACGGTGGTAGATCTTGTTCTCCGCATTCTCGCGTACAGAACAAGTATTGAGGAATATGGCGTCAGCATCTTGCTCATTGTCGGTGGGCTCGTAGCCTGCCATCTGCATGACAGCAGCGACAACCTCAGAATCGGCAACGTTCATCTGGCAGCCATAAGTTTCTATATATAATTTCTTCATGTATTTCTTTTGTTGTTATTTGGATAATTTCTTTCTTGAAGGTTTCTCGCTCCCGGTCATACACCTTGACACCGAAGCCCACAACAAGTAGAACAAGACTCCTGAGACCAAGCCCATGACGGCATCGATGGCATAGTGGGCACGAATATAAACCGTGGCAAAGAAGATGCCGATCGCAAAAGGCAGGAGACTGAATACGAGCTTCTTGCTGCCTGTCTTCGCAGCCAAGATAAGGCTGACTATGGTGATTCCAATGTGCGAGCTGGGGAAAGCGCCCGTAGGCCGCTCGCTGCCATGGATGCTGGTGATGAGCTGATAGCCGATACCATCTGTCCACCCTGGGGGCTTCATCATCCCGAGGTGCGACGTAAAGTAATTGCCAATAGCTGGGAACACACCCTTGGCCACATTGCTGTAACCGATGGCCGGATAGTAATACATCGGGCCGGCGACAGGAATGATGTCGAAGATGAGATAGTAGGTGAAGAAGGCGCCTGTAATAATAAAGCAACACTTCTCAAACTCATGGTAGCGCATCAGAAAATAATAGACGCAGACCACGATGATGATGGGATAGTAGCTGGCATAGGAGATCTCAAGGAACTCCGACAGCACCGGCTGCGAGAACTTTGTGGCAAAAACCATGGCAGGCTGGAAGCCGAAGAGATACTCATCCCACGACGCCACAATATGGTCGAGGTTGGGAAACAGCGAGTTGATGTTGTAGGTATCCATATACCACCAGCCCAGGAGTAGCATCTGCACGAGGACACGCAGAAACATGACGGCACGGCAGGGGATAAAGCGGTAGGCAGCCCATAAGCCAATGGTGATAGCAACGATTCTCACCCGACCCCATATCATGGCCTCGGGATTCTGAAGCTTGGTGTAGCAGAAAAGCATGATGAGGAGGGTGATGGCGGCATAGGCCATAATCACCCACTCAAAGGCCGCCAAGCCTTTCTTAGGCTTCTGCTCGAACTCAAAGTATTTCTTTAGATTCATAGCCATCCATTTTTCTTGTACCACGCTATCGTCTCTCTGACGCCTTCACGGAGCTTAAAGTTAGGGTGATAACCCAACTCGTCGCACGCCGGCTCTATGTTGCAACGCCAGTTACGCTGTCTGAGGATATTAAACTTGTCGTTATTGAGGACGATCATCTTTCCCGTCAGCCGCCCCACATATTCACCCACGAGGGTGACGAGGCGCAACACCCATACCGGTGCCTTTATTCTTATCCACCAGGGACGCCCCAACTCCTCGTGGATATAGTCACTGAAGGTCGAGCTCTGATAGACGTCACCGTCAGAGAGGAAATATTTCCGCCCGGACATGCCACGGTCCAAGGCCAGGAAGACAGCCTGCACCAGGTCCTTGACATAGACAAAGGTGATGTCCTGCCGACGGAAGCCGACGGAGAAGTCCACATGGTCGGCTATGCTCTTAGCCATGACATAATAGTCTTTCTCACGAGGACCATAGACGCCGGTGGGGCGCAGGATGATATAGCTGAAGTCATTGCCGATAGAGTCGAGGAACTGCTCTGCCATGAGCTTGCTTTTACCATAAGCAGTATTCGGACGGGGTGTATCGTTCTCATCAATCTCCTGATAGGGCTGTTTCTCCTTGATAGCACCGAAGATGCTCAGAGAGCTGAGATAGACAAATCGCTTGATAGGCATCTTCAGTCGCAAGAGCGCATGCACAAAGGCTTTCGTGCCCTCGTAGTTGACACGGAAGAAGTCGTCCTTGTGCAGGCATTTGGTCACACCGGCAGCATGGACGACATAGTCGAAGTCGTGACCACGCAGCTCCTCAAGAAGTCGCTCCTCAGAAGAGAAGTCCAAGTTGATAAAATGTATCCTTTCATCTTGGAGATACTTGCGCGAACTCGTAGCGCGCACACCTGCCCACGTTTCAAAACCGCGGCGCAAAGCTTCCTCCACGATGAAGCTGCCAATGAAGCCACTGGCACCTGTTATTAATATTTTCATAATCAATCAGGTTACAAAGTTAATACATAATTGAGAAATTTTCCAAAATAATGGTAATTAAATTGTGAATCTTCAAAAGTTTTTCGTTAATTTGCACATTATAAACTTCGTAACTCATCAACTATATGGGAAAGAACAATCATAACACCGGTAAGCCCAAGAAAGAGCGCCGAGGCGGCAAGCGTATGTCAAAGAAGCAGCTCGCTACCGCTCTTGAGAAATATTTTGCTTCACAACCTGACAAGACGCTGACCTTAAAAGACATCTTCCGCGCCCTACACCTTGACACCCATCCCCTGAAGATGCTCGCTATGGACATCATGGACGAGATGTCATGGGACGACTATATCACCAAGGTCTCCGACAACAGTTATAAGCTCAACACCAAAGGACAAGTGCAGGAAGGCACCTTCCAGCGGAAGTCCAACGGCAAGAACTCCTTCCTTCCCGATGACGGCGGCAAGCCCATCTTCGTCGCTGAGCGCAACTCCATGTCTGCCCTCACCGGCGACCGCGTCCGCGTCTCCTTCATGGCCCGACGCCGCAACCATATCAAGGAAGCCCAGGTCATCGCCATCCTCCACAGGGCCAAAGACCAGTTTGTAGGCCGCCTGCGCGTAGACAAGGACATCGCCTTCCTTGTCACGCCGGAGAACACCTTTGCACAGAGCATCCTTATCCCCAAGCGCAAGCTGAAAGGTGGCAAGACCGACGACAAGGCCGTAGTGAAGATCACGCAGTGGCCCGACGAAGAGCATAAGAATATCGTCGGCGAGGTCGTCGACGTCTTAGGAAAGAGCGGTGACAACGACGTGGAGATGAACACCATCCTCGCACAGTATGGTCTGCCTTATAAATACCCCAAGAACGTGGAAGCTGCCGCCGACAAGATCAGCGGTGAGATAACGGAGCAGGATGTCCAGGAGCGTGAGGACTTCCGCAACACCTGGACCTGCACCATAGACCCGAAGGACGCCAAGGACTTCGACGACGCGCTGTCTATCAAGAAGCTCGACAGCGGGCTCTATCAGGTTGGTGTGCACATCGCCGACGTCTCACACTATGTCACCGAGGGCAGCATCATCGACAAGGAAGCCATGAAGCGCGCCACCAGTGTCTATCTCGTCGACCGCACCATCCCTATGCTCCCCGAGCGCCTCTGCAACTTCGTCTGCTCCCTGCGTCCCAATGAGGACAAGCTCACCTTCAGCGTCATCTTCGACCTCGACGACGAGGCTAACATCAAGGCGTCCCGCATCGTGCATACCATCATCCGCTCCAACCGCCGCTACGCCTACGAGGAGGCACAGCAGGTGCTGGAGGACAATGGCGTTGTCGACGGCACCGGACAGCCCGCTCCCGACCCAGGGAAGGCTGGATACAAGGATGAATACGGGTGGGAGCTCTGCACCCTCGACCGGTTGGCGAAGAAACTGCGCGAGAAGCGCTTCAAAGACGGCAGTGTGAAGTTCGACACCGAGGAGCTACATTTCGATGTCGACGAGAAGGGACACCCCATCCGCTGCTACTTCAAACGCTCCAAAGATGCCAACAAGCTCATCGAGGAGTTCATGCTCCTGGCCAACCGCACCGTGGCAGAGAGCGTGGGCAAGGTGAAGAAAGGCAAAAAGGCCAAGACCCTGCCCTACCGTGTCCACGACAATCCCGACCCGGAGAAGATGGAGACGCTCAGAAAGTTTATTGCACCCTTCGGCCTCAAGATAAAGACCGACGGCACCCACAAGGCCATGATAAAGAGCATCAACAAGCTCATGGACGACGTCAACGGGCAGAAAGAGGGCAAACTCGTGCAGAGTGTAGCTCTGAGGGCGATGATGAAGGCCAAATACACCACGCACAACATCGGGCACTTCGGACTCGGCTTCGACTACTACACCCACTTCCCCTCACCCATCCGCCGCTACCCCGACACCATGGTCCATCGCCTCGTGACGAAATACCAGCAAGGTGGCCGCTCGGCCAACGAGAAGCACTACGAAGAGCTCTGCGAGCACTGTTCCGACATGGAGCAGATAGCCCAGAACGCTGAGCGCGACTCCATCAAGTACAAGATGGTGGAGTTCATGGGCGACAAGATTGGTGAGGTCTACGACGCACATATCAGCGGAGTGACGAGCTACGGTGTCTACGCTGAGATTGACGAGAACCACTGCGAAGGTATGGTGCCCATGCGCGACCTCGACGACGACTACTATGAGTTCGACGAGAAGAACTTCCTCCTCCGCGGACGTCGCCATCACCACAAATACCAGCTTGGCGACCCCATCCGCATCAAAGTGGCGCGCGCCAATCTGGAGAAGCGGCAGTTAGACTTCACCTTAGCTGACAAATAACAACGGACACAGCACAGAAGGACCTTTTATGAAGTCCAGAAGTCGCAGAAGTCCAGTCATTACATCATTCATACCGAATATCCGCCGGATTCCCCACCGGCTTATCAGAAGTTTCTGCATATGACTGGACTTCCGGACTTCTGCGACTTCCGGACTTCTGCAATAGCCATTCCAACAGCAACCAGACAGCAAATGAAGATTTTTTGCGTGGGCATGAACTACGCCCAACACAATAAAGAGTTAACAGACACGTTATTAAAGACAGAGGAGCCGGTCATCTTTCTCAAACCGGACTCCAGCCTGCTGAAGAACCATAAGCCGTTCTTCATCCCCGACGATCTGGGGCGTATCGACTACGAGGCTGAGGTTGTGGTACGCATCAACAAGTTGGGCAAGACTGTACCCGTTCGCTTCGCCCCGCGCTACTATGATGCCGTCACCTTAGGCATCGACTTCACAGCCCGTGAGCTGCAGAGACGGCTGTCGCAGAACGGACAGCCCTGGGACCTGGCCAAAGGTTTCGACGGCGCGGCATCCATCGGTGAATGGACAGACAAGGAGCTGCTGCCTGACATCCAGAGGCTGCGCTTCCACCTCGACATCAACGGCAAGACCGTACAGGAAGGATACACCGGCGACATGCTACGCCCTGTCAACGACATCGTGGCCTACGTCAGCAGGTTCTACACGCTGAAGACGGGCGACATCATCTACACAGGAACACCGGCAGGAGTGGGACCCGTCAACATCAACGACCACCTCGAAGGCTGGATAGAAGAGAGGAAAGTCCTGGACTTCTATTGCAGATAACCAACTCCACAGAAACAAAAAGACAACAACATGCAGAAGCTCTACGCTGTCATCATATTCTTACTCTTACAATGCGGCCTCACGGCTCACGCACAACGGTTCTTCAACCTCACTTCCGAGCAGGTGAGTGTCGACTCCGTCATGCCGTCATTCTCCTACAGCGTTCCGCTTCCCGACAACTACGCCGACTCCACTTATTCCGTGTCGATTCTCTACCCTGAGTTCATCGACATGTCCGACGCTGACATCGCCAACTACCACCGTATGAGTCAGCACCCGCTGCCTGCCTTGCCGACGGCAGAGAGCAACATCATCTTCGACAGGAAGCGCCCCAGCCTCCTCGTCTCTTTCTGCCCCTTGGTCTATAGAGACGGCAAATATCAAATTCTTGTCAGCTTCATGCTGCGCATTGACGCCAAAGCCAACAAACAAAGCGCTAAAAGCCATGCCAAGAGCAGTATCGTCTCTGCCGCTCCCGCCACGGCCTCTGCGACCGCCACGACAACGACTGCCGCCGACCGCTATGCCGCTCATTCCGTCCTTGCCGAAGGTTCCTGGGCTAAAATACGGGTGCCCGCCACCGGTGTCTATGAACTCACAGCGGCCTTAGCACGGCAGGCTGGCTTCTCCGACATCAGCAAAGTGCGCGTCTATGGCTATGGCGGCAACTTGCAGAAAGAGATTCTTGACGGCAACGACCTCATCACCTACGACGACCTGAAAGAAGTGCCCACCTGCAACGTCAACGGCCACCGCCTCTTCTATGCCAAAGGTCCCGTGAGCTGGAGCAGCAAAGAGGCCACACGCCGCACACGAAATCCCTACTCTGACTACGGCTACTATTTCATCACCTCCGGCGATGCCACACCGGTTTCCCTTGACTCCACAGCATTCCTCGACTCCTTCTATCCCGCTGCCGACGACTACCACTCGCTCTATGAAGTCGACGGCTACAGCTGGTTTCCCGGTGGCCGCAACCTCTTCGACAGCGAGGCTTTGGCGCTCGGCCAGACCAAGACGCTCATCCTCTCCCACCCTAAGGGTGCCACGTCGGGCCGTCTCTCCGTCAACATCTCCGCAGGCTCTGCCAGTACGGCACAGGTAACCGTCAACGGCAACACCATGGGCTCGCTGAGCATCACCTTAGGCGACTACGACAAAGGTAATGAGCGGATGGGTGTCTACGACCTCTCAAACCTCTCCGATGCCGACACCGTAAAGGTCACCGTCACAGCGGGCGGCCCCATGCGCCTCGACTTCGTCTCGGTGGCGTGGGATGCACCGGCTCCTAAGCCGACGCTCACGTGCCTTTTCACGCTTTATCTTTTCACTGATTACAGAATCC